>Ga0099824_1010575_pt1 | contig 10804 bp, 3 predicted proteins | sample SiratrowhiteBW_FD_76837 | JGI IMG/M metagenome (GOLD analysis project Ga0099824, IMG submission 76837) | Root nodule microbial communities of legume samples collected from California, USA - Siratro white BW | ecosystem: Host-associated > Plants > Roots > Nodule | place: USA: California... | reverse complement strand
TTTTTTTATTATAAATATAAAAAAATAAATAAATAAAAAAAATATGTATAAATAAAAAAAAAAAAAAAAAAAAAAATAAATAAAAAATATATATATATATATATATATATATATATATATATATATATATATATATATATATTAACTATATTAAATTAAAATGAATTTTTTCAATCTAATTAGATTATATTAAATTTATTTCGTATATTTTTTCAAGTTAAATTTAAATTTAAATTTGAATTAGTTTGATTTGGGCTATTCAATTTGGTTTGATGTATATTTTGACCAACTCATTTCAAATTGGGTTTGATTCGGTTCAATCTGAAGTGGGCATGTATTGATTTAGTCTTAAGTAGACATGAGATGACTCAACCTAACCTAGGCTTAGCTTACTTAGCCTTACGTGGATTTGGGCTAATTTGACTCGACTCAACTTAGCTTGACCTAAGCCTCATCAACTTGTATCGACTTGCACTTTTTTCATTTAACCTGATCTGGATTGTGCTTAACCTAATGGAGGCTTGTGTCTAGGAATAAAGCATGTTTTCGTACCCTTATAATAAAAGCAAGTATTTTCTATATAATTTATCAAATAATTGACGGTTAATAGGGAAGCTTATGCTCATTCGCCTAAAGAATTATAGTTTAAGTATTATTGTGGCTTGAAGTTGGCATTAGTTAGGAAGTAAGGTAATTGTTTTTCTTTATACATGAGAGAGGGGTACAGTGAAGTCTAACCCTAACAAGATTCATATGATCGATCCTTAACCTTTTTATGTTATCTGAGATTTGAAAAAAATCTACAAAAATATTTAATTTGTTTTTGCATAATTTAATTATTTCACAAGCACTCAAAGTATGGAATTGTTCTAGGTCTAATTTTATTATAACTATAATTATTATGTGTATTGCACAAGTCACTCGAGAAGAACAATATATTTATTAGTTGTTACATTTGTAACTGATGTACTTGTCATCATAATGAAAATTACAAAAACTCGACTACCCTATTTTGTTGAGGTGTATAAACACATGAGGCTTGGTGTAGAATTCCATGAGATGTCATACAATTTTTAAAAGAATGAGAAAGATACTCATGGGCATTATCAGTATGTAAGGTTTGAATAAAAACTCCAAATTGAATTTTATTTTCATTATAAAAACATTTAAATATAGAAAATAATTCATAACAATTTTTCATAAAAAACAACAAAGTACATATTGAATATTATCAATAAAAGTAACAAAATTACTAAAACCCTAAATTGGACTTTAAAACAAATTAGTCTCCAAATGTCAGAGTGAACTAACGCAAAAGGAGATGAAGTATGTTGTGAGACACTACTTGGAAAATAACTACGATTATGTTTCCCTAAATGACATGACTCAAAAGACAAACTTAACAACTTAGACAAACTTTGGCCAAGTTGTTGCATTTTGGCAAGACTAGGATGACCCAACTAAGCATGAAGGAGAGATGGAGAATCCATTATTAGGCCAAGATGTTCGTTGGTGATAAAGACCATAAGACTTATATCTGGTCTCAATCATCTCGAACTCCGATCCTATAAACATATAGAAACTTTGGTAAAAGAAATAACAGAATCAAGGGAACAAGTAAGACCACTAATGGATAATTAGTTAAAGGGAAATCTAGGGAAATAATTAACATTATAAATATATGAGGAAGGAAGAAGATAAATAGTACCAACACCATGTGATGAGATCATAGAGCCATGATAACAGAAGGTAAATAGTCTGAAATAGATAAATAAGAGAAAAAGAAATTTGTTACTAGTAATGTGGTTTATGGCAACTGAGTCTAGAACCTAAGTGCCAAAAGGATTTGAGTGAGTGAGGCCAAAAAAAGGTGTACCAGTATGTGCACCAAAAGCTGTGGAACCAGAGTTTTGGTAATCCTCATACCATTCGAGAAATTCATTGAAAATAGGAGGTTAACCTGAGGTATAAAATGAAATAAGCCCCATAATAAAAGGTTGCAATGAGTAGTTTGGACAACTGTAGCAGATCGAGGAGGACGACCATGTAAGGTATAATACCTGTCAATTATATGGCCAAGTTTGACAACGACCACACTTGTGACCCCTTTTGCCCAACTTGTGAGGGTGATTGTGATCATCACCCTGAGATACCAAAGCAGGAGAGGCCATAGATCAAGAGGAGAGAGAAAAACCCTTAAATAATCAAACGAATTTCAATTAGTAAGATAAGGAAAAATCTAGAATAAGGATGACGAGGTGACCCCGTCTCAAGTAAGCACCATCAGAATGGAGGAGGTGCGTGAGAGCACATGAAAACTCTAATCCTCGCGATTCTTGCTATCGCTAGACTAAGACGAGCAAAATGGTAATGTTGCCAGTCCAAACGATAACAACCAAAAAAGTCACCGGTGAACAATTGGTTCACTAGGAAAGCAAGGATTTAGCCTAACTCTAGATACCATATTAAACATAAAAGAAGAGATATAAGCTTAATCTCCCTTGTGTAAAATAAACACATGAGGTTGTATATTTATAGATATGAATCACACAAAATATATGGCCTATATTTGTTACAACCAACAAGAACAAAAGAAACACTTAGCCTATAAAATTGTGAAAAAATTAAGTTATCAGTTACTCCCTTGAGTATTATTTACCAAGCCACTCTTGGCTTAATGAGTATTCTTTGGACACCTAGTCACTTTTCCATTAACTTAAGTATTTTTTTACTAAGCCACTCCTGGCATAACGAGTATTGCTTACCAAATAGTCACTCCTGGATATGGTGGGAAGGTTAAGTGTTTGCATGATCGTTAAATATAGACTTTGTCTACTAGGGAGTGTTTACGTCTCTTGATGAATATATGGTTTGCATTTTCTCTCCTAGTTTAGATAATTAGGTAAGCTTACTAGACATGGATTAGGTCTTTCAATGAATACAAGGGTAAGCACTCTCTCTTAGGTAATTGTACAAACACTCTCAATGTTCTCTTTATTGAGCTTTTATGGATCTAAGGATATAGTAGATTCTTTGCTCTCAACATAGGAGTCACCACCACAATTTATTATGAAAAAACTATGAAAAAATCGAAAAAGGATAAGGCAAGTCTGTGAAACCGGATTCAGGGTCCCAAAGTTGGTTACGTGTGGGGAAGGTATTAGTACCCATACAACGCCCGTCCTAAGACGGTACCTTTAATCAAATAAGTAAAAACGAGTGTGATTTTGAAAATATTTATTTTTCCCAAAAGAAAACGAAAATTCATATAAAAATTCATATATATTTTATTTTGGGGCCCGACAAGGTTTGACCTTGCTCTTATGTATTGCCATCAAGGATGGAAAATCAGGGTTACATAATTCTATTTGTTAGCACCAAGGCTAAGCATGTGATTTGATGAAGTCAATAAAGACCATATCTTGCTGAAGTTTCTGATGGATTGGATCTAGACTATGTTAGATCAATGCCTAGCACGTGAGTTGATGAAGACTGCCTCATAAAGAATTTGTTGGAACCAACCTAGACCAGAATTGTTCAAGTGAAAACTTTGTGCCAACATGAAGATGGTTGGGTGATTCGGTCTTGGTCCTTAGTTGGGTTTGTGTGTTGGTGATTGGCTTAGTCCTTAATCATAAGTGTCATGGTTCATCATTCCTGAGGTGCTAAGAGATTCACAAATATTTTTATTAAAATTGGTTTTAAGAAAAATAGCCCAAACTGATTTTTGCTGGAAAAGGTTTTTCAATCAATTGAATTTCTAAAACAATCGATTGAATGTGACAGTTATTTTTGTTACTACTGAAATCTTTGACTGGGTCAACTAATGGTCAATTCAATCGATTGAATGGTTTGTTCAATTAATTGAACTATGATAGCTAAGTTGTTTTAAAACTGATTTGGCTATTTAAAGGAATTGGCACTATCATTTTCAGATATCTAAGATTTTTGAAAAGCATTCCTTGAGATTTTCTAAGTGAGATATAGCACCCCTTTCGTGCGATCATCCTTTGACAAAGCTTTTCAAAACAAGAAACCTCCAAGAATGTGAATCTTTAAGCATCCTTGAGTGAGGTTCTTGCGACTTTGGTTTTGAACCAAAGCTAAGTCTTCTACACCTGATCTTCATTCTTTGTAATCTGTTCTGTGTAGAAGTATTGTGTAATCAATTGTTGATCTTGTTGTTTTTGTAATCTGTTTACTGTTTTCAATTACTGGTAATTGAGTTGGTGCAGTGGGTTTCTATACTGTTCTCACATCTATTGAGGGGTTCAGTAGAGTGTGAGTGTTGCGGGGAGCGCAATTGCTTGCGGACTGCAAGTGTTTTGGTGCAGTGGGTTTCTGCACTGGTTTCACACTAGCTGAGGGGTTCAGTGAGGTATGGGTTTACTATTGGGAGTAGTAAGTACTGCGGGGAGCAGTTTGTAACTTGCTAGGAGCAAGGGTTGTAAACTGATCTTGTGATCTTTTTAGTGGAAATCTTTACTAGTTTGCAAAGGACTGGACGTAGCCTTTAAGGAAGGATGAACCAGGATAATTCTTTGTGTTCTTGATTTCCTCTTCTCTCTTCTTGATCTTTTTATTATCTGCTTGCATTCGCTTCATAAACTGATCACATAATCTGTTTACATATTTCTGAATCAACTGTGTTTCTGGGTTATTTCTAATCTACTGAATTGTGTTTAATCATCTTGAATATGGATTAACACATTTCTATACTGTAAACTGTTTTCTGGGTTTATTTCTAACAATTTCCGCTGTGCATAATTGATTGTTTACTGGGCAGTCCAGAGTTACACGAGTTGATAGATTGAATCAAGAATTTTCATTCTCTATTTCAAGAATAATTCATATTTGCAAATAGATTTTAAAAGTTCAATTCACCCCTCTCTTGAACTCGGTCTGAACCTTATTTTACACTATTTTTAAAAATGGTTGTTAGTGTTTTGATATTGTTTCAATTTTTGAAAATTTATATTTTTCAATTTTTGAAAATTTTATATTTTTTAATTTTTGAAAATTTTATATTAAAAAAGGTACTTGAAAATTGGATATATGGAAATTTGATATTTTTACGCTTCGTTAGTTGGAGTACAAGGAGGTGCAAACGACTATACTCAATACTCCTACGAATCAAAGATATTTCCATGTATTGTTAAGGAAAAAAGTTTGTATTAGATATCGCCGACGCGTGCGGTCATTTGAATATCTAAACGAAACAAAACTTTTTCGAATTAAATACTGCATGACACATGCAATCATTTGAATATTTAATTGAAATTTATTATAAAATAAAAAAAATTATAAGATCTTAATTGTAAAAAATGTTAGATAAAGAAGATTAGCAAAAAAGAAAGAGATGAATTAGTAAAGAAAAGAAAAAAAATGTGGGAAGGAAAAACGAGTGTGAAAAGGTGAACATGCTCGGCAACCAAATGGCCCAGGCTTTTAAAGGACAAAGAGGTTTCTTTTTTCGTTTTTTCAATGCATTATGAAAACAAGAAGAAAATGGCATGGATCTCACATGAATAAAAATGTTGTAAAATAAATTCAGGCTGAGTTCAATAAAGGGGAGGGTGAATTGAATTTTGAAATTTTTTTCTCAAACTATGATCAATTTTACAGAATGGGATGAAGATTCTTTATTAAAACTATTAAAAGATGATTTTTGTAAAATGTATAGTTAATGTTCAATATTTTCCATAATACAATCAATCAACTATACCAATTGTATTAAATCAGATCAAGTGCGGAAGCAATAAACTGAAGTCAGAAAAGTATTTCAGAAAATCCATAACTCAATAGAGTAAACATATTCAAAAAAAACAATAACCAGTTGATTTAAATCAAGACTTCAAGAAGATCTATTTTTTTTTAAAACAAATACAATCAATTACATAGAAAATTTTGTTTATTGAAATTTCAAGTTAAGAAATATCCAGAAACCTGAATATGTGTCAAACAGTTTCAGAAAAGATTTTCAAATATACTTAGAAAGAAATAATTAATTGCACGCAAGAAATAGTTAATTATGCAACAAGCAGAATCAAGACAAGTGTTCAAGAATAGGGAAAGAAAGATCAAGAACACAAGTTTTTATCCTGATTCACCCTTCCTCAAGGACTAAGTCATGTCCTTTACAAACTACCAAAGATTTCCACTAGAAAAGATCTTCAAGATCAGTATCAAACAATACAATACTTGCACCCTGCAAGCACACCCTGCTCCCAGCAGTAAAACAACAACCTACAGAACCCATCAATAGCTATTCAAACAGTACAGAACCCTCTATACAATATAGTTACAATCACACACCCTATGTAATATGTAACCACAACCCAACAGTATTCAAAAATACAATGAATAGACCAAACCCACAGTGATTCTACTAAAAAAAGATTACAAAGATATCAAGAACAGAGTGAAACATTTAGCTTTGCATAAGATCACTATTACACAGATTCAAAATCAAAGTAATGCTCCAAGATTATGATTCTTGAGAAAAATTAGTTGACAAAGGTTCACAAGGTGTTTTGGACATTTCTCTCTCATAAGATTTCACAATTCTTTCTTAGAATGATTTCTATGTTTGTCAAAACACGTGCCTTTCATATAGGCAAACTGTTTTAAAAATCTGTTAAAACTTCAATCGATTGAAATAACTGTTCAATCAATTAAACTTTTCTAGAACAAAAATTTTATCAGATTTAGAATAAAACCAGTTTATTAAATCTTCAATCATCTTCATGATACTCTTTGCAGTCCTCATGATTCCTTAAACTTCATTAACTTGTTGATTTCATCAAATCCACTAGCAACTCCTGGTGCTAACAAATGTCACATGCATCCATTGTCGTAGATTATAGGCAAAAAATTTTCTCTAAGGCAACACTTTTCGTAAAATCATTGCCTGTGATGCTACATTAGGCAACACTTTTCAGATAACTTTGTAAAAAATAGGTTGGACCGAGTTCAAGAGAGGGGTGAATTGAACTTTAAAAATTTTCGCAAAACTGGAAAGTGATTTAAGAATGAGAATGAATTATCTTTATAAAATCAATGAACTACACAGTTATGGACTGTCCAGTAAACAATTCAATACGGATGCTCAAAATACAGTTGATTGAATCAAAATGTATCAGAAGATATATACAGCGAAAGTATTACAGATTTAATCAAACAATTTACTAAACTCTCCAAGAATCAGAATACAATCAACAAGATGATTAGATTTTAATCCAGTTAATTGAAATGATAACAGCAGTTGAATAATAGCTATCAAGAAGAGTAGGGAGAAAAGCAAGAACACAAAATTTTTATCCTAGTTCACCCTTCCACAAGGGCTACGTCCAGTCCTTTGCCAAACCAGCAAAGATTTCCACTTAAATGATCCAAGATCAGTTTTACACCCTTGCTCCCAGCAAGTTACACACTGCTCCTCGCAGTACCTACTGCTCCCAATAATAAACCCAACACACTGAACCCTTCAGCTGGTGTTACACCAGTACAGAAACCCACTACACTACCCAATTACACTCCAGTAATTGAATACAATAAGAACAGAATACAATTCAAGTCAATCAACCACACTATACACAATACAAAATGGATTGAGATCAAGTGTAGAAGACTAAGCTCTGGTCCAGAACCAAAGTAGATGATCCTCACTCAACTAATGCTCACTCACAATGTTTATGATTTCTTGAATGTAAATCAATTTGAAAACAGTTTGCGCAAAAAGGGTGCTTATGATCTCTTAGGAATTCTCAAAATTATATTTCAGAAATCTCAAAGTTATGAAAATGATAGAGACAATTCCTTTTTATAGTCAATTGAGATTTAAAACGGCTTAGCGGTCACTGGTTCAATTAATTGAACAAACTATTCAATCGATTGAATTGATTGTTAGTTGACTCAGTCAAAGATTCCAATAGTAATAAAAATAACTGTCACATTCAATCGATTGTTTTAAAAATTCAATTGATTGAAAAATCTTTTTCAGCAAAAATCAATTTAGGTTCTTTTTCTCAAAACCATGTTAATATTGATAAAACCATTTTTTTTTAAAACACATGAATCTTGAGCCTCTTCAAGAGTGATGATCAATATTACTCAAGCTCACAAACACATCTACCCAAGCTTAGGAACCTAGGACCAAACCACAACAACTCCAAGTGGCTCAAGCATATCTTCTCTTGATCACATCTGGTTTAGTAGACTCCAACAGGTCTTCCAATCAACCCGTGCTTGGCGTAGTCTAACACTCCATCAAGCTATACTCTTTATTGTCTTCATCAAATCACATGCTTAGCTATGGTGCTAACAAACTTTTTAGGCTACACTTTTACTAAGACATCGTTTTTTGAAATGTTGCTTATTGTTTAGACAACATTTTACAAAATGTTGTCTATTGTTTAGGCCATACTTATTTACTTGTTGTTTGTTATCTAGACCACACTTATTTAGTTGTTGCCTATAGTTTAGACCACATTTTTCCTATTGTTTAGGCCACATATTGTCTATAGTTTTAGGCAAAGTTTATTTTATGTATTGTCTATTATTTATGCCACGTTCATTTACCTGTTGTTTATTGTTTAAACCATATCTACTTATTTGTTCCCTTTGTTTAACTATTCAAATTGTATATTTATTCTACATTTATAATAGCTTTTAAAATTTAATCATTTATTTATTTATATTGTTTAACTATTCAAATTAATTTATTTCAAATTTATAATCAGTTTTAAATTTTAATTATTTATTTATTTATAATATTTTAAAAGTCGAAGAATATAAATATAATATTTTCAAATAAACAATACAAACATACTAATTGAATACATAATTATATGAAGAAAAACAAAATAAGGATAGTAAGAAACAGATATTTCAAAATGCAGTTTGATTTTGTTTAGTTACATACATAAAACATTCTTTCTTAACTAGAATTCAAAATTATTAATAACATCATTCAAAGAAAATTTCAAAGTTCTTTCATCTATTTTCTTCTCCTCTCCAATATGACATCCTCCTCTTCCCAAATCTGTTAAACTAATTAACTGGGATCATATTTCATCATCATCACCAAGTTGATCCTGAAATTAAACATATAAAACAAATAAAAGACCCAAAATCAAAACTTGATCCTCATCATCAAGGTGATTCTAAAATTGAACAAATATATAAACAATCAGAACCAAAACATACCCAGAATCAAAACTTCATCCTCATCATCAAGTTGATTCTAAACTTAAACATATACATAAAATATATAAAATACCTAGAATCAAAATTGTGTAATTCTGAACCATCAAAACTAAAACTGATTTCTTACAAAGGTTTGTGAGCTTAAATATTAATTGCATAAATATTGAAAGTTGTGTAAACAGTCTGTGACTTCTTACATAATTTATGAGCAATGTTTTGAATGAAACATACATATCAAAAGGACACCAATCATAAGCAGCAAGAAGAAAATGTCAAAGCACCATTCTCTCTATGCACAATATCCAACCACTCTGCCATTTGATCTTTGAGAAAAACAAAAGTAATTGCTTGGTTAATCGAAAGGGCATGCAAATTAATTGTTAAGTAATCACGTGAGTTCTGTGCTTTAAACATGCGTGATTTGCTAGTGTCAGACAAGAAAACATGATTCTCTTGTAAAATAAGGTTTAGACCGAGTTCAAGAGGGGGGGGGGTAAATTGAACTTTCAAAAACTTTTCGCAAATCTGATTTGTTCTTCAAGTAGAGAATGAAAATTCTTTATTCAATCGATTGACTATGTAATTCTGGACTGTCAGGTAAACAATCGATTGTACAAAGCGGAAGATATTCAGAGTTAAACCCAGAAATAAGTTAAACCTAGAAAACAGTTTTCAGTGTAAAACGTTTGAACCCAGATTTAAGATGTTTAAACACAAGCCAGTAGATTAAACACAATCCAGAATCACAGTTGATTATGAAAACAGATGTTCAGAGTATGATCAACAGTATGAACATATTTTAATCCAGTCAATTTTAAAGAAGGCAGTAGTGAATTAAAGCAATCAAGAAGAGTATGGAGAAAAGCAAGAACACAAAATTTTTATATTGGTTCACCCTTCCTCAAGGGTTACGTCCAGTCCTTTGCAAACTAGCAAAGATTTCTACTAAAACAGATCACAAGATCAGTTTAAAACCCTTGCTCCCAGCAAGTTACAAACTGCTCCCAACAGTAAACCCACACCTCACTGAACCCCTCAGCTAGTGTGTAATCAGTGCAGAAACCCACTGCACCACAACACTTGCAGTCCGCAAGCAACACTGCTCCCAACAGCACTCACCCTCTACTGAACCCCTTAGCAGATGCGAGACCAGTGCAGAACCCACTGCACCAACTCAATTACAAACCTAGTAATTGAAAATAGCAAACAGATTACAGATCAACAGGATCAGAAAGGATTACAAAATGCTTCTACACAAAATAGATTACACAGAATGAAGATCAGGTGTAGAAGACTTAGCTTTGTTTCAGAACCAAAGTAGCAAGAACCTCACTTCAAGGATGCTCCAAAGATTCACGTTCTTGGAAGTTTCTTGATTTGAAAAGCTTTGCAAAAATGATGATCGCACAAAAGGGGCAATATCTCTCTTAGAAAAACTCAAGGAATCCTTTTCGAAAGTCTTTGATTTGATAAATCTGAAAGTGATGATTCTCATTCCTTTAAATACCCAAAATCAGTTTTAAAAACTGCTTAGCTATCAAAATTCAATTAATTGAACAAACCATTCAATCGATTGAATTTGACCGTTAGTTTGACC
>Ga0099824_1010573_pt1 | contig 10808 bp, 4 predicted proteins | sample SiratrowhiteBW_FD_76837 | JGI IMG/M metagenome (GOLD analysis project Ga0099824, IMG submission 76837) | Root nodule microbial communities of legume samples collected from California, USA - Siratro white BW | ecosystem: Host-associated > Plants > Roots > Nodule | place: USA: California... | reverse complement strand
TATATATATATGTATGTATGGATCATTTGGTTGCGTGTTTGAGAGTTGTCAAAATAGGTTATAATCTAAACCCAGTTGTAATGGTTAGTTATATAAATAAAATATATAATAGTATTTAAAGACTAAAAATATATTTTCTATATAACAGAAACTGGAAAAATGAATTTAAATTTTTGAAAAAAAAACTTACTCAAACACTCAAATTATAAATATACAGGTCTAATTCTTATTTCATCCCATTGTTTTGACACCGTTCTCCGTTTTCTAAGACTTTTCTTCTAATTGTCCATTACATTAATTATTTTCCTCAAGACATCCTTAATTTATATTGGTTCATAAAAGGTCTCTTTCTCTTTCCAATGGAAAATTGTAGAGTTCAGTTTTAATTTTTTTTTTACTATTATTATCTTCTCTAAACATAAATTATTTAAGGATATTTTTTCAAAATATTATAATCAAAGACACATTTAATGTTTCTTTTTTTGACGGAAGACAAATTTGATATTTACTGAAATAATTAAGATGTATGAAATTTAGAAGATAGAAAAGGAGTGATATAAAAAAAATGCATTTATTCATTCCTAATATGACGTTTGGTTTGGGTGGCTGAAATGTATGACTGTGATTGATGCAAACCATCTTCGGCTTTAATGCTCTCAGCTTATGTATTCATTTACTCGCACCCCATAGTCACGGTTATTCTGCCATGCCCTATAACTCCTCAACTGCATAAGTACTCATTCATCTTCAAATTCAACCTAATAATTTTCACACAAAATTTCAGATTCACATAAACTCAAATAATGTGATATTTAGTTGAAATTCATGAATGAGCATTTTCTAATGTGTTAACTCACTTTTGTATTAGTTGAAATTCATACCAGACTCATTACTTTATACATGAGATGCATAAAAAAAAAAAAGAAACTCATCACTTGCATGAATATTTTGGTCATTAAAAGCTAGTGTGTTGAAAATTGAAGTGTTGAAACTCATATTGTTAGAATAGATGGCATAATTCTCTACAGTTTCCAATATCAATGCATAGCTGACACCAGACAACGCATGCAGTTGAGAGAAAGGTTGACATCAATGTTCAGTCTCTGCTGTTATGTTTGTTAAGGTTTTCTGTTGTCAAAATCCAACAAAATTTGAGACATATAATGCCCCTCTTCTCTCCCCTGACTGGAGTATTCTGTTCTACACATGGCATGAATAAAAAACATTAACCAAGTCATATAACTCAAGTGGGGGAACAATAAACAAAGTGGTGTCACAGTAGAATGAGACTGCTCCATGGCCCTTGTTCCGTTTTGTTCACTGATTAGGACAAATCAAGAGATTGGAATTAAAATTCATGGTAGAAGTCAAATACTAAATTCAAAATTAGCTTTTAAAGGAATTTGACAGCAAGGATTTCCTCGTTAAAATTTCTCTTCCTCTCTATTCTTTTCATCTTTCTCATTTTTCTGGCTCATGACATTTCCCTTTCTACTAGTATTATTTATCCACATGATTGAACTTGAATGTGATGCTTTTCAATGATACGTTTCCCATAACTGTACCTTAAAATTTGCATGGATATTAAAAATTGAGAAAACTAAGGCAGTTTTTGTGGCTCACGTACATGGACCTCATATGTATGTTTCATTTCATATTCTTTGAGGTAGGTTCATCTTTGTATATCAGAAAAGATTATGTCAAGTTGACCATTAAGTCCAAGGAACGACGACTTTGAATCCTCCACAAGCTTTTAGAAGTGTCAAATTCACATGTTTTACCTGTACTTTGATGAAAAAAACCCAAAAGGGATTACTGTACAACATCGTACTACTTTTGTGTCACATGATTTCTGGGAAAGACCATACAGAAAACTAGCTTCAATATTTTGTTGTTGAGCATGTAATTGTCAAATCTTTTCATGCAGCTAATAGTCTTTATATATCTATGTTCTCTTTGTCTACTAGAGCAGTGAAACTAAATAGTTTTACTACTATGGGTTCAGATAGATCAAGATCTGTGAGGTTTGCAAGCTTTTCCCTTTGACATTGAGCAGAAAACTTGTACACATAGCTAGAATTTAATGTGACTCTATTAACTTATTAATGCAATAGGCCATGTATAAATCTATGTGATTATATTTTGCAGGCTTGGCTATTTTCATCTTTGTTTTTTTCATTTCCTTTTGGTGCTGAAATTCAGTTGTGTATATGTGCAACCAGATTTCAAGATGAAGTTGAGACAAATAAGTTAATGGACAACAAAGAAAAACAGTTTTCATTGGTGGCCCATGATGAGATGAGTGGCAAACACAAGATTGGTAAGGATGCCATAGGCAAGTCCGGTGATGGAAGAGAACTTTCCAGGGTCTTCTCTGAGGATTATGATTCAGCACAGATTTTGATATTGGATCCAAGGGGACCTACAATAAATACATGGAACAAAATTTTCTTGGCAGCTTGTTTGCTTTCATTGTTTGTGGATCCCCTTTTCTTTTACTTACCAGTGGCTAAGAAAGACAAGTGCATTGATATGTCAACTGGTCTTGAAGTGTTCCTCACCATAATCCGGTCTTTGATAGATGCATTTTACATTATTCAGATTTATTTTCGGTTTCAAACAGCTTATATTGCTCCTTCCTCCCGTGTTTCTGGTAGAGGAGAGCTTATTATAGACTCTTCAAGAATAGCATCAAACTACATGCGAAAAGATTTCTGGCTTGATCTAGTGGCTGCTCAACCACTTCCTCAGGTATGTTCCTGATACAGAATTTGCATTCATTTTTCCTCTGATCCAAAAATTTCTGAAAATCTATTAGACTAAGGACGTAAGCTTATTCTTATGAAATTGATGGTAACTTCGAATATGAGATAATTTAAGCTTTAACACCCTCCAATATGATTGCTTAACTATTAAACATTATCTGCACATCTTAATATTTTGAATGATCTTGGTCAACTCTAGGTATAAATATATCTTAATACTAGTTCATGCACTATTGTTATCGCTATATATCAATTTTTCTCAACTTGATACATCAAAACCAGGTCAACTTTAACAATTAATTTGAAATTTTATACTTGTGTATCTAGATAACCTGAGATTTAGAAGACTTCTCCTTCATGCTGTAATTTTTTTTACCTTCATTTTCATTGTTAATTTACACCAGCATCATGTTCACATTCTGCCAAAGGGGTGAAAGAGAAGGATAGGATAAAGAGCACGAAGAATCTGCTTGGTTGAATGAATTGAAAACATATTTGGACAAATTGTAAGGTTTTTAGGGTTATAAGTTTCATAAAACCCTTTCACTTTCCCCACCTAGCTATACTCTACATAGATCGTGAAACCTCCTTTGGGCTATGATAAAACAATTATAATACAATAATATGCTAAAAGTTTCTACTTCGTTGTGTCATTGGCTGCATTTCTCAGGGTCATTTACTGAACTAAATAGGTGTTGTGTCTCAGTTTTATACATCCTGTTTTGTTTCTTCTGCAATAGGATAATAATTTTGCAATTCATATATACATTTTAGGTATTAATTTGGGCCGTAATTCCAAATCTAAAAGGATCTCAAATGATTGCTTCAAGGCATGTTTTGCGCCTTGTTTCCATTTTCCAGTACCTCTTGAGGTTGTATCTTATTTATCCTCTATCATCTGAGATCGTGAAGGCAAATGGGGTAATGATGGAAAAAGCATGGGCTGGGGCAGCATATAATCTGATGCTCTATATGCTGGCTAGTCATGTAAGTTACTGTTCCAAATAATTCTTTGCATAAGAACTTATGATGGACTTTTTCTGTACTATAGCTTTCAAATTTGGACTACTATATACCTATTTTATCCTTTTTTGTTGCTTCTGATTAGGTTATTGACTGTCCCTCTATTTTAAAAAGGTTTTAGGATCCTCTTGGTACCTCTTGTCAATTGAACGCCAGAATGAATGTTGGAAGAAAGCTTGTACACTGCAGTTCCCACAGTGCCAGTATCATTATCTTGATTGCCAAAGCATGGGTGACCCAGATAGGACTGCTTGGTTAAGATCAAGCAATCTCTCAAGCCTATGTGATCAGAACAGTGATTTCTTTCAATTTGGCATCTTTACTGATGCTCTAAATTTGGAAATTACAGCCTCAAAATTCTTCAACAAGTACTATTACTGTCTGTGGTGGGGACTAAGGAATCTAAGGTAACTTAACCTTTTTTTATCAGCATTGAATAGTTCATCACAGAACAATTTTATTGCATCTTGATTTATGTCATGTTAATTTAATGGCAATAAACAATCAAACATCGTTCAGTGCATAATCCGAAGATCTGAAATACTATTAATTATTGTAGGATTTCACTCGAGCATAATTAAGTGAACGACAACTTGATTTCTTTTGAAAGAAACATTTTTTTTTTATTTTTTATTTTTTCTATAATCAAGACCTTCAGGTGCTTAAATAAAATATTACGTCCTTTACATCTTAAAAATCCATTCATTCTGAATCCTTAACATATTTTTGGTCCACACTAAAGTTTCTGAATTGTGATATTCTAACCAATAATACTATGCCAAATTTGCAGCTCTGTGGGACAAAATCTCTTAACAGGCACACGTGTTGCAGAGATAATTTTTGCTGTAATCATTGCAGTTCTTGGATTGGTGCTTTTTGCATTACTCATTGGCAATATGCAAGTAAGTCTATGTTGTCAGTGTTCTAATGCGCCCCAAGTCTAAGAACTTGAAAATTATTTGCAATAATAAACTCATTGTCTGTTTAGGAAAATAGCATTCCTTAAAAATCAGGTTTATTTATAGCATTTTCCTCTTGGCTTTCAAGGATTATTTAGAGGATAATACAAAATTTCTGAACCTTATAAGAGAATCTTTCTGTTCACTCTAATGTATCTTGTTTTTGTAATGAATTGATAATCCATATAGTAACTATTAGGCTTACAATGATCTTTAGTTTAAATTTTTCATTGATGGTTGACTCCTTTTGTTTGTACTAATTAGGACCTTAACCCATATTTTCTAGTTCACTTTGAATAGGGATGAAGAATGCACCACGAATATGATATAACTAAATAATATCATAACTCTGATCCTCATGTCTTGTAGTTTCATCCTTTTGATATAACTGAAATTCTTACCAATTAACAGACCTACTTGCAATCCACCACTACGCGGCTAGAAGAATGGAGAATAAGAAGAACAGATACAGAAAGATGGATGCATCACAGGCAGCTCCCTCGTTACCTGAAGCAAAATGTGCGACGTCATGAACAATTCAGATGGGTTGCTACTAGGGGAGTTGATGAGGAAAGTATTCTCAGAGACCTTCCCACAGATCTAAGACGTGACATCAAACGCCACCTTTGCCTTAATCTAGTTCGACAAGTAAGTCTTTGTTTAATTCTTTGCTTGCTCTTAAACAGTTTTCTGAATCGCAAAAGTTTCAAACAATGGTCTCATGTTTAGCATTGTGGAATAGTTGGTTCATGACATGGTCTCTAAGCTTGCATGCCTTAATGGTCTAGAGTTTGATACTTGCCTCCTTTTTCTGATAATAAGTTGAATTTCAGCACAAACATCAACCATGCTCCAAGTCCAAATGGCAATTGTGTGAGGCAGACCACTAAATATGTAATGTAAAGATTAAACTCTTCATTTGATCCTTATAGTTATCTCCATTTTAAGTTTTGGTCTCCATAAAATAAAATTGTAAGTTTTTGTTCCTGAGCAGTTATTCTTTTGTGACTGTTCTTCTACATTGGAATACTTCTGTAGTATTGAGGACTAAAACTAAACTCTTGTGCATACGTGAGGACTAAAACCTCAAATTGTGTGGTATAGGACTAAAACCTAAAACGAGAACAATTGTAAGACCAAATGAATAGTTCAATTCAGTATAGAATCTCGTGCAAGAGTCTTGCTATCACGTTTCTTGGGAAACAAGAAACTAAGAATGTACTACCTTTTGGCCCACGGCAGGTACCACTGTTTGATCAAATGGATGAGAGGATGCTAGATGCAATATGTGAAAGGCTGAAACCTTCTCTTTTCACTCCAGGGGCTTGTGTGGTTCGCGAAGGTGACCTTGTGAATGAGATGCTTTTCATTGTTAGAGGACTCCTGGATTCTTGCACCACCAATGGTGGAAGAACAGGTTTCTTCAACTCATGCAGACTTGGCTCTGGTGACTTCTGTGGTGAAGAGCTTCTGCCATGGGCCTTGGACCCTCGTCCAACCGTTGTCCTTCCTTCCTCAACTCGCACAGTGAAAGCCATCACTGAAGTGGAAGCCTTTGCACTGATTGCTGGGGACTTGAAGTTTGTGGCAGCACAGTTCAGAAGGCTGCACAGCAAACAACTGAGGCATACTTTTAGGTTCCACTCCCATCAGTGGAGGACTTGGGCTGCATGCTTCATACAAGCAGCATGGTTCAGGTATAAGAGAATAAAGGAGACAAGTGAGCTCAAGAGAAAGGAGGATATGATGATGGCCTTTGTGCCTGGAACTGGCACTGAACATTTCTCTGCACCTCTGCAGGCTCCAATGGGCACAATGTATGCTGCAAAACTAGCATCCAGCCCAAGGAAAGGTAGAAGCCTGAGATACGGGCCTGAACTTGACATTCTTGGCTCACTGAGGAAGCCCCTTGAACCAGACTTTACTGATGATGATGATGACACTTGAAACATGTTAATCAGTGTGTACGGTAGGAAATGAGACTTTGTAACTGGGAAGGAGCCTTGTCTTTTAGAATAGGATAAAGGATGGAGAAAAAGTAGATCGGAGCCAAATTTTGTATGAATAAACGAGTTGACTGCTGCCACCACACAAGTTGCACCAAGTTCCTTTGTACATGATTCTATACTTTAATTCTAGTGTACTTTAGTTTGGCCTAAAGTTTACCTTCTCACACAGGTAATAAACCTCTTTGTAAATAAATAAACTGCCTGCTGAATATTTGGTACATGACGAGTATTATTATTATTTATAGAGATGCTTATGTTAGAATTGATTTTCTTTTATTTTCAAGAATAACAAAGTAAAAGACCATTTCTACATACATAGTATACTCACAACACACTGCACCGTCTATACTTATAACGATCTCTATGCATAGAATCTAAACTATGAATAATATAAAATCATTAAGATAGCTAAGCTTAATAAATATTTACATTTGACAATTCCACAGTGTGTCACACTACTATTAGACGATTTTCCATGGACGGTCTTTTTCTTCCTTCCATAAGATGGTACAACCGTTTGACTAAACTCTTTGGTAAACGGTTTGTTACACATATTTAGAATTAAATATCACAATTCTTCACTTTAACTCAAAAGTAAAAAGTAAATTAATTTATATATATATATATATATAATAATAATAATAATAATAATAATAATAATAATTCTTGCTAAACTTTCTAAGAAAAATGATAATGGTTTTGGAATATATTACTCATATAATTTGGAGTCTATTAGCTGCTGATAGCATAAATGATAGAGTGTAGAAATTTGAGCACACGACCATTTAATTTTGTAATGGGACACTGGCCCAAAACGTCAGTAGCTTCCCGAGTCGGTGGCATGATCCCCCAATGCGCAGTTACTTTCTACACCCACCTACCAATTTCTTACTGCACCATTTTTAGATTTTGGATTGACTAATCCATGTAAAATTAATTACATTCAAGAATTTGTGACTTTCTGATTAACTAAAAAATGAATTGGTGCAGAAAGATTTTTTTGGGGTGCACAAAGCATTTGTTGCTCCACTGTTCGGCTTTTCTTCGTAAGCCCAACAAAGTTGGCAATTACCCTTCATCTAAACTCTTTGGGCCTTGAGTAACACTACAAGCAAACTCTTTGTTTGGAGTTCTACCAACTTTATATTTTGGCAAGTTCAAGATGATATTTTAGTTAAATTAGTTCATTTAATTTTTTAGCATGTAGCCAATAAATAAATTTTTAAGAAATTAAAAAAAAAATTGAATGTGCCTATTGCTTCAGTCATTCTACCCTACATTTAACTCTGGCCATATCCCAAGAAAGAAATGAGGCACTCAGTCTCATCTTAGATTATAACATGCCAATGTTAAATTTAAAATTCGTGTCTTTATATAATTGAATAAAATGGTTGTTTAAAATTCGTGTCTTTATATAATTGAATAAAATGGTTGTTTAAAATTTGTGTCTTTATATAATTGAATAAAATGGTTATTCCGATGTCAAGAGATAATATTGTTAAGGTCATTTATTGTATTTGAAATATCATTTGTTTTAGAGTTTAGATTTTTGTTGCATTTTTGTTCGTGTCTCAACAAATTGAGAGAAAAATATCTTTAATTTAATTTTGGTCTCAACTTTTAAATAATGTAGGACTGTGGAACGTATGAAAATAAAGGCTATTCACTATTTATTAAAAAATAATTTTTTAACATAAATTATTGTATGCATAACTGATCATGAGAAGCATTCCTGAGATATTTCTGAGTTTTTATTATGGCCTTCTTTATTTGTGCTTTTGGGCATATTTTAGGTGGCAGAGGGGTAGTACATGGGCAAAAAGCCCAGTGTTTGGCCATATTCAACTGCATGTGACTGGTCTTAAAAATGTCACATATGATGAAATTTTCAGAAAGAGCCAAAGGGTCCCAAAGAATATTTGAGACAAGAAGTTCGACAAGCCACAAACACTGAAATCACCAATTCATTGAAATCAGCATATTTTTTGACCAACATTACTCAAAGTTTAATGGACGACACAGAATATTCCAAACTAATTTACCAAATCAAAAACTATTGGCTCAGTTTCTTCTGATGAAATAATCTTGTCAGTTCTCACCAACATCTTCACAGAATTTTTAAAAAATCTTTTTAATTTCTTTGAACTAAAGTAACTCAGAAACATGTTATGAAAATGAAAAAGTCCTTTTCATCTTTATGTCCAAGTTAAGAGTCAACAAGTCCACTTGGCATGCTGTTTTTCTGCTCACCGCTGCTTTTTTTTTCTCTTTAATTACACTTTTCAACTATATAACGCCATTGCTATAACTAGGAAGTTTGGTTTTTGTCAATGAAGGCTTAAAAGTTCAAAAGCACTAGTTAAAGAAAAAACCCATAAGCATGCTAAATAAAAAAAAATATAACTAGCATATCAATAATTCAATTTTGATTAGTTTAAACATCAACTTGGTTGAAGTAATACCTAATTCCGAGTTCCTATGAGTGCTTATGATGCAATTTTTTTGTGGTAATCAAAGTGGCCATAGCCGTAAGTTTTGAATAAATAGATTAAAGGTAATGATTAGAGAGTGCATGTTAGAGACAAAGTGATTTTTTTATCTAACTTCATATAACATCATAAACCCTTGGAATTTTGTCTTGCAAGCCAAGCCAAATTAAACAATGAAAAATAATTCTGAACAGCCAAATCGATGTAGCAAACTATTCATTCACTATAATGTCTATAGCATGGTCAAGCTATATACTTTGATGTCATAATGCTTCCATGCTTTGCTTAATCACTATATTTATATTCACCATTATAAAATAAAGCTCATGCATCACGGTCAACAGTTCAATACTAATATTCTATACAATGCTATGATTGATACCATGCATTTTAGTCGCAAGTGTACTACTCCATCAAACAACGACTAATTTAAAGAGTTCAAAATGGAGAAAAATTATTTGCAAGAAACATAAAAACGTGTAGATATAACATACGAAAGGTAGAGAAAACAAAAATGGATGAAAGTTCCGGAAAACAGGCAGAGAATGTCTCACGTTGTTTCAAAAAAATGTGACAAATGCTAATTACCCTTTGCTTTTTGTCCTTTCTTCCGGGAATGATCTCTTTTTTCTCTCATGCATATACGTGATCTTCACACTTTTCTTTCCTTTCATGTGGGTAAGTCAAAATATAAATGATAGGTCAATAATATATAGTGATATGTGAATATAATAAGTATTACAAAATATAATACACGAAAGATATGGGTGCTTTTTGAATATATCAATAAAATTGAAATTCTGCAAATCTAAATTAAGAACATATTTGTATATTATCAAAAATAAAATTAAAAACATTGTTGTATGCGAGAATCTGAATATCTATTAGCTTGATTTTAAATACAAATGACTAACATAGAAAAGATAATATTATCTTATACCGAATTAAGAAATTTTATTTCACGTGGTATAAAAAAGGTCTAACAAAACAAGTAACATATTCTAAAATTTATATGCATATGTTTTCTGTAAAACACTTTTTGAACTTCTTGAGTATGAAAATGTCTTTATAACTGCTTCATCTCACTTTAGTATCAATACAGGAAGAATATCACATAAAGAAAAATATATGAATTTTGCGTCTATTTAAGTACAATTATGATCGTATTTAACTCATTTTTTTCTGATCTACACTTTTCTTGAAAGGATATTTTCCATTTTGGTCCACGAAATAACTATACTTCTAAGTGGTTATATCATTACTGTTTCTTCTGTGTTTGTGTAATTATATTAAATTTACATTACATTTTTCGAAGGTTTGAATACTTCACTCACTAAAATATCCAAGAGTGTTAATATCATACACTTGAAAGAAATTAAAGTATGTTACTTTGTTAAAATCATAAGATATTTTTCTTCCTTTTCTGTCACTTTTTCTCTTGTGACAGTCGGGATGGTTTTTGAAGGGCTAGCTAGTCCTTTGCAATGCAAAATATACTTGCAATATTCAGTTATAGTTTTAATAGAAGCATTGCAACTTTATATATATATATATATATATATA
>Ga0099824_1010572_pt1 | contig 10809 bp, 2 predicted proteins | sample SiratrowhiteBW_FD_76837 | JGI IMG/M metagenome (GOLD analysis project Ga0099824, IMG submission 76837) | Root nodule microbial communities of legume samples collected from California, USA - Siratro white BW | ecosystem: Host-associated > Plants > Roots > Nodule | place: USA: California... | reverse complement strand
CAATATAAAATAAAAAAAATATATATTTGTTTTTAAAAAAATATATAAAAAACATATATAAATGTTTTTATATATATATATATATATATATATATATATATATATATATATATATATATATATATATATATATATATTAAATGATAATGGATGTGGGTGAGTGTGAGTGTGAGTAGTAATTTTTAAAATATAAGTAAAAAAAGTTAAATCAAGTAAAACAAAATTTAAAAAAAAATCAAGATATTTCAATAATCTTATTTTGCCAACTCTTTTTTTTTAACCTTTCGTGAAGAACTTAAAAAAGTAAGTACACTAAAAGTATTTTATTAATATATATTTTAATTAAAAAGACTAATTTAATTACACCAAAATAGCTTATGAACTAGTGCGTTTGTGGCTTCCTCGTTCTTAGATGTAGATAAAGATATATAACTAACGTGCCAAAAGTAATAATTGGCACAACTTTTGCTTTTACAATCTGTCTAATGGGTTACCATTTTTTAAGATAAGCATATCTTTGATTCTTTAAATTCTGGAGATATTTCAATAATTTGTTAATTCCTCGTTCTTAAAATTAAATTGTTGTTCGAGTAAAAAAAATATTGTTTATTAGTGTATGAAATTATTTAATAAAAATGATAAATGAATGAGAGAGAGAGAGAGAGAGAGAGGATTCATATAATTTATTGCCTAATTCTTGAAGTCATTTGAAAAGCTCAACATTTATGTACATGTAAATATAACTAAAATTGACTAGAAAATTGTTTAATAAAATAAAAATTCGTAATGACTCTTCAATATGTCTGAAATATTTGCATTATTTGTTGGAATTACGCAAACTAAAACTTAAAAATAGATTTAAATTTTATTAAAACAAAATGAAATCATGTGCTATTATTGGCTTTTAAATATATTGATATATTTTACACTAAAAACATTTCAAAATCCAATAACTTTTTTTCCCAGAGGTCTCCCTTGTTATTATTATTTAACTATACTGGTTAAAAAATAAATATACAATTTTCATCCAATATTATGTAAAAAAAAAAAAGTAGTAATAACAACTGAATCAAAATAATTAAAACCGCAAATAATAATTTAAAAAAAATTGGTTAAACTGAAATTTTTAAAAAAAATTGAAAAACCTAAAAAAACTATATATTGTTATGAGGATTTAGTTCATATTTTGATTTCTATTTTAAGAATTGAATCAAACTATTTTTTCCTACTAGTGTAAAATCGTTTTCTCCTCACTTATGCCATAATGATGATATGTCATTATAAGTTTATGATTTTAATAATGATGATTGATTAAAAGTTATATTTGAAATTTATTTTAAGATTTATATTTTAAATAGACCATAATAGAAAGTGTATAAACAAATTATATATTATTTTTATTTAGAATTTTAATTTTTTATTATGATTATTGTGATATTATGTTAGATATACTTTTTAAGAACTTGTATGATAAAAGTAGATCAATTTTTATAAAGAGTTGATTTTGTCATAAAAAATAGTTCAAAAATATCATATATATTCTTTCTATCATGTAATGATATTACTTCATCTTGCCTCCTATGTCAATTCTTTAAGCACTATCCACATAATATAATCCTATGCTTTTATTCAATTTTGTTGAAAGCTTTATGACAGAGGCTTGATAAATCATGCTAGCTTACATTCATGCATGAATAGTATGAAAAAGAAGATTTAAAGTGAAAACTTTCAATGGAAAAAAACAATTTAGAGTAGTTCTTTTCTTAACTTCCTATTTAAATATATCTTCAAACTTGAAGAAAATAAGAACAAGTGATCAGAGATGCAAAAAAGTTGTTGAAAACTCTAAACATTCAAATCTTTACAAGAATATTATTTTTTTTTAAACATTATATATATATTGTAAGACACTACTCCTCTTTCTAGTAAATAAAATCTTTTTTTTTTATATTTGATCACTTTTTTACGAAACCCTTGGTCAAGTTTGATTGATATTCATGTTTAGTTAATAATAATTGTTAAGCAAAGAATACTCAATCTTAACTGAGATAACCAATTCAAGTACATCTCTTAATAAAATAAATAAAATAATTAATTAATTAATAATAAAATTATTATTTTATTTTGATAATTAACTCTAACATAAATATTTTTTTTCTCTCTTAATCTTATTTTAAAATTTGAATATCAATTGTTAGATTTTTAGCCTAAATTTAATAATACAATATTTATAATATTAAAAACCATAGCCTATATATGATAATAATTTTTTTAAGGAAATAATTAATTTAGATAAGCACGTAATTGACAACCTCGCATTATAACAAACTATCAAGCAAGTTTATATATATATATATATATATATATAATTAAAAAATATTACATTAAAATAAACAGAATATTTACATTGAAAATATATTTAAATTTTGAATGATATAATATATTTCATGAAATATTTACTATTTTTTAAATCAGTTATTTAAAAAAATAATTTATAACATACACATAAAAAAATATTTATTAAATGCGTAAAGTAATAATTTTAGTATTAGTAAATAAGTTTAGAGAATGAAAAGAAAAAGAAAACAGGAAAAATCTTCATAATTGTAATATTATGAAACTATCTCTATTGTCCTTCTATTATGTAGGTTTACACACTTTTATCATTACTCTTTTCTTGATGTTAGAAATAAAGAAACACTTGAAAGATTGATTTAGAATGGTATTGGAAAGGCAAAAATAGCTTCATTTTCTCCATAGATTGTTACATTAGGCTTTCAATAAAAGGAAGGGTGTCAAAAAATGTGTCATTAGATTCCACGAGTACCAAATGTTTTTATCGAAAATGAACACGGTTCTTTTGAAAACTGAGCTTGAATCTCAAAGAATTAATCAACGATCTATTGATGAAGAGGTAGAGAAATTATAAAATATGAGAATTATATAAGTATTGAGTGATAACATAGAGTGAGTACTCTTTGTGGAATCAATTTGTATTCATAAGCTTTTGGACCTAGGTTGAAATATTTAAAAGATAATTGAGATAGTAAGGGATATGGATAGTTAATGAGTATTGTTAGCTTATTTTTCTATGATGGCAAGTGCACCAATCACAAGTAGGTAAATATATTGTTCTCTTCCCAAGAATTTATGTAATACCTAACAATTTAAACAATTACAATAAATTTAAACTCAAGAAATAACCCACAATTAAAATGTTGTAAAGAAATTCAAACAAATAAATATTTTTAAGGTTTTTGTATCAAAATTTTGAATAGAGAAAAAGGGTAAAAGATGAATAAAAGAAATTTGTTAGGGTTAGATTTCACCAAAACTCACTCTCTTGTATGAAAACAATTTTCTTCTTTTCAATCAATTATCAATGTCAACCCACAATAATACTCAAACCCCATTTCCTTAATAGAATGAGCCTAAGATTATCTATTAACCGTCAATTCCTTGATCAATTATATAAATACAACTTGTAATATCTACAAGGGTCTTAAGATAAATGAATCTTGTTATATTCCTAGTCACTGAATCAAATGATAGGCAATAACCCCCCGCAAAATTCAAATACTGATAAATTAAAAGAAAGGAAAACTTTGCTTTGACAACCACAACTGGCATACAACCAGATGTCAATTGCTGACGTGATATAATTGTACACGTAGATAAGGGTAAAATGAGACTTTTCTTTTTGAAGGACATTTAGGGTATTTTGTTATGAAAGGGCATAATTGGGTTTTAAGTATCTAAATTTAAAATTTGAAACTGATAGGAGTCCAGTGCACCCATTTGCATAAGGGAGATTTCGTGTGGCAGTGGTTGCGGTAGCGAGCGACGGTGGAAGACCATCGATGGTGGCGAGCGACGGTGGTGAGCGATGATGGTGAGAGAATCGACAGTAGCGAGCGACGGTGGTCGAGAATCGACAGCAACGACGACAACAGTGGTAAGATTCAAGAGATATGAGATTCTAACTCACTACTTCTCAACCCTTGATGGAATATGCAGGATAGCGTTCTAGATAAAAACCCCAAACATGTAAACCATAAAAATCACTCTCAGTGCCATGCTGAAATGTTTTTTACACGTCATTTATCTTGGCCACATCAGCACCACGTAAGGTTGTAAAGTGGGTGTGTGTCACGTGTGGTTGTCAAAGTATAACTACTTTAAAAGAAAAACATATATGTAAAGACATATTTATTAAAAGCCAAATTGACTGCATGAGATTTCCATTTTATTACATGTAACCCAAACAATAATGACTTTAGCTCCCCATGGTCATGAGAAGACCAAACATTTAATAAGCACAACGAAAGAGGGTTGATTAAACCCAAAAACCTTAAGATGTCTCTAAGTATGACTTTTCTTTTTATGTTTGGCCGAAGATACCAAACCCTAATGCAAGCAACTATTAAATAGAATCTGAAATTCGATGCTCACATCAGGTTCATGTTAGTTGCACGAGGCACCACAAGATTCAGTTACGGGTCAAGCTTTGAAGCCCAACCTGCATCTGGCCCATGTAATCTACTTCAGGCAAATTTATGTGCCCTTGCTCTCAGGTTGTCTTACTCCGGGCTCAAGTTTGTTAAGTCAGACTTGACTTCTTTTACTCGAATTTTTCTCCTTTCTCTCACTCCTTTAACACTTTAATCATCCTTCTATTAATGCAATGCTTTTATGCTCAAATTCATTCAAAATACCATGAATTAACAATTAAATCCTTTTTCTGTCTATCATAATCAATTATTAACAAAAAATCAAATAAAATTGAGAATTAAACAGATTTTAAGTGTGAAGAGAATTTATTTTGTTGTAAAAAATGGTCCAATAATATCATATAAAGCAACTGTATAAAATACTTGTCATTTAGTCAGTTGTAGCCAAATATATTATTATATATGTTATGGTTCAAAGCTTAAGTGACCTCAAACCAGGGCATTCAAAATTGAGTGTCTCTATTCATAGTGAGAGGTGTATTTTATAAGCCCTAGTTAGTTGTTTTGTTATTCTCTATATATAATATTATCTAATCTTTAAAGTTTTTATTTTCAAGTATCACAAGTATATATTCACATGATATTTACCTAAGATTTGACTAACTAATAGTACATAATCCATTCTTGAGCCAAACTAGATGAAAAGACTTTTAAAAAAAAGTGTTGTTTGACTTTTGGATGTTCAACCTATCCATAATGATACAACGAGTAAAACAAAAAATATAGTAAATTTGTGAATGTTAGTTCAATAAGTATTGAAAATGAGCTATATAACCCTTTAGGATTAAAACCAATTATATATATATTGATATCTTAAATTAGTAATTGATTTTGACTTTTAAAAAAACTATGTTAACCTTTAAAATAAATTTCAATTAAAAATGATTTAATTATCAATGTATAAAAACTAATTGTAAAAGTGTATTATTTTATCAAACTATGTTAGATATCACTATAAGTTTTAGCATGACAATTAAGTTGACATGTCAAGACTTCAACCATCATTTATTATTAAATGTACATACACAAAATCATAAAATAGAAAAGTACCAGTAAGCATACAGGGGTTAAACCAAACCAAACTCATGGAGAGCAACCACCTACCTAGAAGACTAATAAAACCTAAATTTTGGAAGGTTGTAACAATTCCTCAAGAAAATCAAACTTTTAAAACAAGGGGTAAGCGTCAAATCAAAAGAAATATAATTTAATATCAATCAAAATATTAGCTAGATGATAACACATTTATTGTCTTCACAAAAACTAGGAGAAGTCTAAACTCAAAAGTAGAGTAATCTCCATCATCTTATGCTAACTAAATATAAGAAGTCAAGGTACATTAGAGTAATATTGAAAATTCTAACACACCAAAAAATAATTACATTCCAATCAAATTTTATAAAAATTAATCTCCCTTAAAGTCTCCACAACAAGGGTAGTTGCATTCATCTCAACATATAACGCATTCAAAATACACAAACAGGCATAAAAACTACCAATATGTTCATATCTATTATCCCTGTTTGGAGGATGTCCCATATTGTCTCTAACAGCTCCATCAATATTGATCATAATCGTTCTTGTAAAAGGTATAAACCAATTAATCTAGTCAACCAGAGGAGTCTTTTTTGCTTTAGTTTGAGTGTAAGAAAAACTTTAAAATAGACAAGTCAACGATATCATTATTCATACTTTTAATATAAATATTACCTACCTTTTAAATATGTCACTCAATTAAAATGTAAAGCATAATCAAAAGGTATAGGTTGCTTGAATCTCTCATGATTCCTAAACTTCCAAATAATCCAAAGTAATAATAACAAGTCTAATATTTTGAACAATAGGACTATCAGAAGTAGAAATAAAAGAAAAAAAAATATCATCACTAGAATGACAAATAAAGGAAGGAAAAGCTTGATAAATTCAAGTTAAGAATCTACTAGCATAAGCACATTCAAATGACAAACGATCTTCACTTTCTTGAGTTATTTTGCAAAGGTTTCACATATAAGAGTTGTGCCATGAGATTGGATATGACTATCAGTTGCAATCATATGATGAAGAATTTTCCAAAGGATAAAAGCCTTGGAAGGAGGTATACTAGAGGACTAAATCAATTTACCCCATGAATGAAAGTCCGCTTTGTTTTAAAGATAACTTCGAGTAGATTTTATATTAAGAATACTATAATCATTCGTAGTCCAAACAATATGATCATCAACATGAGAAATTACCATATTATGAATATGTTGGAAAGTTGGCATATGATATAACAAAGTAAGAATAGACCAACTAAAACCATTTCAAGCATCAACAACCTTGAATTTTAAAAGAATATATAGAAAAAACTTATTGAATCACAAAAGGTGGTTTGTCCAGAAGCCGAACATATTTCCAAATGGTCACATTCCTACCATTAATAATAATCCTCTGATAATTATCACAAATAGTGTTAAATCAATCCTTAATCTCAGGTCAAACAGAAGAAGATTTATATATGACAAGTTTGTGAAAAAATTTATTAGGAAATACAGCTCTCATAAGATGTGACCAACTCATAGAACCATACATAAAGTCCCAAGCAAGCCAGATATTAACAAAGTCAAGCCCACCTTGAGCTTTAACATGATAAATAGAGCTCCACTTTAAAGTAACAAGATTTAGCTCAGTAATATCACTAGACTAGATGTAATTTCGAAGGAATCTTTCGACATCTTTAAGGAGAGAAAAGGTTATCTATAAATTTGAAAACTAAAGGTTATAACACCTACAACCACAATTTTGACCAATTATACTCTACCCGTCATGCTTAACATCTTACATTACCATGAAATAAGTTTTTGTTTTATTTTATTTGTAACGGGTATAAGAAACTTAGCCTTATGAACGACTTTAAAAATAGGCACTCCAAGTTTGTAAAAGGTGTCTCCCCTCTTTGAAAATTCAAAATACTTTGAATGTTCTTATTAAAGAATTATAACTAGAGTTAATGAAGAAGTGAATTTTATAAATATTGAGTCATTGACCATAGACCATACTATACTAATAAAGAAAATGCACAAGAGAAGTCAAAATTTTCCTATTTGGCCTTTTAAAAAAATCAAAATATCATATGAATCAAATATATGAGAAAGAAAGCAAGTACCTTTAAGACTAGTCACAAGAAGAATATATTTGTTCTAAATCGGTAGTTGAATGCGTTTACTAAGAGCTTCCTGTACGAGACAAAACAAAAGAGTGGGAAAGGTCGTTATTTTGGCTTTTCCTCTTTGGTAAGAAAAATACCCAACCATTTTTCCATTAACCCATATAAAAAGGGAAGCAGGGTGACAAATGATATTTATCTAATTACATAAAGTAGAATGGAAACCAAATTGACCAATAACCTCGATAAGAAAGTACCAATTTATAGTATTAGAATTTTTTTAATGTCAATTTTGATAGTCACTTTACCACCATTAGTTTTATTAGGAAACATGTAATGGTCTCAATAGCAATGCAAATACAATATCTAATGTGTATGCTTTTCATAAACTATTCCATGCTATAAAACACCTTGCCAAGCTTCAAACCAATTCATTGATGAGCACCCGTACCATTAGTCAAAATACAAGAATAACAAAAAAAAATTGAGATTTAATTAATTGATTATTATTCATCCAACATTTAAAATATACATAGGAAAAAGGTATAGGTATAACGTCACCCCTAACTTCAAAAGCATATAGAATCGCATTAAAATTCCCAAAATTGAACTTGGAACAATATGAGAAGAGTTGGACAAAGATAACTCCATTAGTAAATCTCCTCTAGTCATATAATAATCAAAATCATAAACACCAACAACATACACATTCTTATTGTGTAAATTTAAAGAAAAGTACATGAATTGAGCATGAACATTAAAAATATTGACATTTAAAGTTGATTTCCCAAAATACCAAAGATTAGGAAGAGAATTATACTTAATATTAACAACATAAATAATATAACCTAGAGATTGATAAAAGGAAGAAAAAATCTTATTCAAAGTAACCATAGGCTTAGATAACATGAGAATATTGAATTTAGGATCATTCATAAGCTTTTTGAACATAAGATGAAATTTGGCACTAGCAAGCTCTTTAATATTCCAAAAGAGACATTTAAAATCATGCTATGGTCAGATAAGTTACATAAGTAAAACAATCGATGTTATTGATATAATTTTCATCAAACCACAACTCTAGAGCGTAATCAATAAAACAATAACATGCAATTAGCTCAGAAAGATTCATACTATGTTTAAAAGAAAAATAATGAATTTATGCATTTGCTTAGAAGTTAAACAATGTCATACAAAGAGAAACTCCATTTATAATAATAAAAATAAAAGAAATTAATGAGTAAAAAGAAAAGAAAAGAAAAGAAATGTTGTTATCTCTCTTTCTCTCTTAAAAAGCCTCAAAATCCTTTTTCTCATTTTTCTTTGTTTTGTCTCAAAAATCCCAAATCCCTTCTCAGTTCCCTCTTTTCTTTGTCTAAGAAAATTTCATTTCTTTCTTGATTGAGATTAGAGATAAAAAATCCCCATCCAATTCTTGGTGTAAGGTAGAGCAAGAATGATCCTTGTTCGTTTTGGATCCTTATGATAGGTTCAGATCTTTGATCGGAAGCTCTTGGTGCAGGTTATGTTTCTTGTGATTTTAAGTTTTTGGAGTTCCTTTGAGAGTCTCTACTCTATACAAATAAGGAAAGTTAGTTTGAATTGTTTTAACAGATATTGTAATTACCTTTTTTTATTAAGTATGAATTGGTAGGTAAAGTTAGTCTTAAAAGTCTGCTATAATACACTATGTTAGAGTACTTAATTGTGGAATGAGATGTGCTTTTGATTTGAAATGTTATCTTTGAATTTTTGTATAGTTTGATAAAATGACTGATTTTATGTTAATTAAACTTGTGGAAACAATAGACGTTTGAATGTTTACTAAATAACTACTGTCTTGATGTGAAATGTATCCTTGTATGTTTTGATATTATAGATCGAATGAGCTGTTGTGAATGATATGAAATGGTGATCGACACATAGTATCTTCAGGAAAGGAGATACCCGTGTTGGGATTGTTAGGATGTGCATTGTTTGAATATTTGTCGAGAAGGAGGTATCCACACTCTACTAGTATATTGGAATCACATAGATGGAGATTAATAGGTGGTGAGAGTCGATAGAGGTTCAGACTGAGTGACTGCATTTTGAAATATAAATGGTTAGAAAAGTCTCGGGGGAATTAACCTTGTCATATAAGGTTGATGATTCATTGATTTGGGGGCTGTGTTGATTTACAGTTTGGAGTTGTATGACAGGTGCAAACATCTAAGTCTAACTCAATGAACGAGTCTTCCAGAAGTAGAGTCAAGTATCTTTGTATATATACAACATGTGTTATTGTATAGAAATGAAAATGGTAATGTGATGTATGTATGAGATGATTGATGAGTGTCTAAGTTATGATATTTTGGTTAATATAAAAGATTTAAACTTTATGATTCTACATTTTAAAGTCTCTAGCTTACCCTTTTATTGTTTCTGTTGTGTGTTTGTTTTTAACATGAGATGATCGTGTGTTACACGTAAACAGAAATTTTTTTGATAGGTAGTGTAACTCCTTAATAAGCTGATTGATAATTGTTAATACTGGGTTAATTAAGCATAGATTTGTTAGGATTTTTAGCATTTATTCTGTTTTAATTATAGGATTTTTAGGGATTTTGTTTAGTTAGGAATTTTATTGTTTATTTTTCTGTTTAATGCGGTTTTGGTTATGGAAAGAGAATGCAGTTGAGATTTAGGTGAGATTCGAAGAAAGAGAGAATGAGGAATGCTGGAATTAAGGAAAGGAGCAGAAAAACAGATTTTAAGTGACTTTTTGCTTACGCTAAAGGAGGATCTTGAGCTAAAACTCACTTAAATCAGAAAAGAAGTTATGAACGAAGGTGTCAACGCCACTGAAGTGTGAAGTGCGAAATAACAACCACTTTATAACAAACAGCAAGGATCTTTTATAAAAGGAAGGCTAGAATGAACAAAAGGCATCATCATCCTTTGGAAGATCTTTTGGGAAGCACTTCTGCAATCAAGAATTTTCCTTTTTCCTTTTCCATTGTATTTTCATGGCTACCATGCATAGCTAACTTCTTTTCTTCTTGGGATTGAATGTAAAGTCTCACTTTCATATGCACTCTTAATATTATTTTTATGTCATTCAATTTAATTACTCTTGTTAACGTTTTGTTTAGCTTTGTATATCTCAGATTT
>Ga0099824_1010571_pt1 | contig 10810 bp, 1 predicted proteins | sample SiratrowhiteBW_FD_76837 | JGI IMG/M metagenome (GOLD analysis project Ga0099824, IMG submission 76837) | Root nodule microbial communities of legume samples collected from California, USA - Siratro white BW | ecosystem: Host-associated > Plants > Roots > Nodule | place: USA: California... | reverse complement strand
GAAAACAAATTGAAGAATGACACAATCGGGGATGAAGAGATGTTAACCGGACGAAGCAAAGTCTGAACCGGATGAGAAGCAAGAGACAACCTGAAATCTCACGTTGAACGGCAAAGGTTGAACAGCGGTAGCTTCCTGGCGGCGGGATGCAGTTAGAGTTCACTTAGGGTTTACAATGCGGAATGAAGAAGCTGAACCGGATGGAGTTATTAGGGTGCATATAGGGTGGAGGGTAATTTCGTATTCTCCAGTGCATTAGTTGAGGGTAAAGTTGGCATCTACAAAATTTTATTAGGGTGCAGGAAGAACCTGTCAATGGTAAATAATCTTGTATCATATATGTAAGTTGCGGGCAAAAACTTCCTGCACCCATTATTTTTAAAATTTCATAAACATCCTTTCAGTAAAAATATATTTCAGAAAATAATTTTTGAAAATACATTTTGGAAAATACATTTTGGAAAGTCTTTACTAAAATATAAAATTTATAATTTGGAAAAGAGTTTTTAAAATATATTTTTGAAAAATATTTTTTGAAATATAAAATTTATATTTCAAAAAAAAAAACATTTTAGAATGTATTTTTGAAATGTATTTTTTAAAATGTAAATTTATATTTTGAAAAATTCTTTCTGAAAATTTTTTGAAAAGCATTTTTCAGAAATTAATGATAAGAGTATTTTTGTATTTTTGGGTAAGAGACGGGATGGGCATCGATGGGACAGAGAAAGTTTTTACCTAAATTGAGAGCTTCTTCAAGCCTCTATAATTCGAAAATATCAAAAATATCTTTTTAAAATTTATATTCTGAATTATATAACTTAGAGGATAATTATTTTTTTATTATATATTTTGGAATAAAAAATTACATTCTGAATAATTTATAATATATTTTTTATATTATGGATTATATAGTTTATTTGTATTTTGAAAAAAAAAATTATATTCTGAATTGTATAACCTAAAATAAAAAAAGATAAGAAAGATGTGTTTAAGAAAATGAAGAAAATAAAAATAATAAAATAATATTTTTACTTTCCTATGAAAGTACGGGAAGAAAATATGAAGAATAAGTCCTGTAAGTTTACTTTTCAAAATAAAAATTTAATTTTAATTTATCCTATTAGTCCTTCTTTCTAAGATCTAATCAAAGTACTCCTGTGGATTTTCATTTTTTAAAAACTCTTTTATACAATATACTCCATTAAATGCCAATAACTTGAGAATGTTTTTGTCTCATTATTTCCACTTTAAATATATTTTGTATAATTATGTATTGCAGAATGCTCTACTACTTTGCAATACTATTATTCTAATATTAGAATATCTTATTTAATTATAAGTATTTGTGGATTATTTTTTCTTGAAATTTCTAATTTTTACTCAACAGAACTTTAAACTCATAATTATATTCATAAAATTTATATTACCTACAATTTTAAGAAGGATTTTTTCTCTTTAAGAGAATCAACATGTCTACGAACTCTACTAAAAGAAAGTGAAAATCACCAACGTCTTATAGGTCTTCATCCTAAAATTTAACAAATAGGACTTTTAATATTTGGGGTTAATGAGATTTGTAATGGGATTACAAAATTTAACTGATCTTAAAGAAAAACTCAAAGTCCAAATTGTGTAGAAGTGGCCAACTATTAGTCCATAAAAACTCTCCATCTGAACAGCATTGTGAGAATGGCTGAGCAGCATTCTCTCAACCAAATGAAGTAAAACGAAAAAAAAATTAAAGAGATTTTATCACAAAAACTTTCAGGATTTTATTTTATTATAAAGTAACTTCTTTGAAAATAAACACATCTCTCAACCAAAAATTCTAAAATGTCCCCTTTTTTTAATAAAGCAAGTTCTGTGAAAATAAACACATCTCTCAACCAAAATTTCTAAAATGTCCCCTTTTTTTTTGCTACTGCTAATATGGGCTAACACTTTTATGGGCTGTATTTGGGTCTTCGATTTGGGACAAACAAATCAGGCAGTTACACTATACACATTCTAAACTACACTATATAATTTTTTAGAATATAAGAAATAATCTTGTACGTTTATTTTATTTTTGACGGTTTCATCACTTTTTTTTATTATATAACAATTTTTTTTATTTTTAAAAATATTATTAAATTATTTATTTAATTTTTTTATTTCTATGAATCTATAATATAAAATATAAAAATATAAAATAATAATATAAGAATTAAAAGATATTAAAATAATAATATTTATGAATCAATAAATAAAAATTTTATACTTATAAGACTATTCAAATAATTATTTAATTATAATTTAATGTCTATTTAAAATATAAAATAATCAGATAAAAGAGTAAATATTTTATTAATACAATATTTTATGTTTTAATTTTAAAATAAAAATACTTAGAATATTTTAAATATTTTAAAAACTTATATAGTGGAGGTTACAATTTTGAATAGTACAGGAAGTAACTGCCAATAAATCATTTTGATCCAGCACCACTTCAAGCAATATTTTTCATTTTTTACTAGTTTTTTTTAACGTGCTAAAAACTGAAGCAGGACAAAAAACATTGAGGGATTTGAAATAGCCATTGTCGTCCCTGTCTTCTTCTTGGAAACACCTTCATTCTTCAGTACACTATTAGAGAGGAGAAAAAAGAGAAAGAGAGAGGAAAATGTTGAATTTGATTGAAAATTTTATTATAAAAACTTTGTTTTTTAAAAGTATCTTAAAAAATTTATTCAATAAATCATGTTCATACCAAAAGTTTACTCTAGAAACTATGTTCAGAAAAATATATTATATGTTTAAGAAAGTTTATTTCTAAAAGCATCTTACATGTTTTGAAAAACTTATTTTGATAAGTTTATTTTAAAAACATTTCATCTATTTTAAAAATCTTATTTCAAAAATTCTATTATAAAAATTTTGTTCTATTATGAAAATTCTAGAAAACTTGTTTTGAAAGATTCTCAGAATAAGTAATCTAGAAATCATTATCGTGAATATTTTAAAATTGTGGAGGTGTAGTTAGTAACTGTAGAGGTCTCTAGGCAAAAACCAACATTGAGTCAGATATTATTGTATTGCATTATTTAAAACTATAACTTCTAAATCCTAAACCCTATAACTTCTATTAATCCAAAGACTGTTAGCAACCTATATTGTTATATTATACTGCAATTTAAAAATATCATTTGAACATAGTTGACTTGTTTATTTAACTGTATCTAACTGTTAAATTTGGATCTGATTTTTTAATTGGGCAATTTAAAATTTAAGTTGTAATCACCCAATATCAAATTACATACATATAGAAACTGGAAAAAATCGGAAGTGATAAAAAAGAACATCAAATACTAAATAATATGAAATGAATAAAGAAAAGTATATATAAATGAAACATACAACAAACACAATTTTTCATTATTTATTATCACTTCTCACCTCTACTACTCCTCGACATAAACTTTTATTAACATATTGGATTTTCCTTTCCATATCGCCTTGATTTTTAAAATAACCATTTTATCTCATGACTCTAAAATCATTTATTTTAAAAAAAATTGAAACGAACTTTTTAAATCATATAAGATACTTTTTGAAATAAGGTTTACAGAAATAAACTTTCTCAAACATATGATATGATTTTCAGAATAAATTTTTTGAAACAAACTTTTGAAAATATATACGATACCTTTTAGAATATTTTTTTTATAACAAACTTTTCCAAATAAAATTTTTCTAACAAGAATTTTTAAACAAAATTTCCACTAAATCTAACACTTTATTTTCTCTCCTTTATATCGAAGAGTGCAGAAGAAAATAGGAGTGCAGCAGGAGATGTAATGGAAGAAGAAGACACAAAAGAGATAATGACTGTAGGTGCAAGGTCCAAGGTGCATGAGTATTTTGTCTTTTTGTTATTAATATAGGAATGCGGTTAGTAATGATGGAGGTGCAGTAAGCAAAATGTGGAAATGTTAATCCATGCATCGTCAACAAAAAGATGGAGAAGCCAACTACAGGGTAGTTTGTTTTTGTCTACTATTTGGATCGGGTTCCTATAATTGTTTGCTATTATTACTATGATCCCATGGTCAAAGCTTATTTTTTGCTGCCAAATCAATGAACAAGAGACTCCTTTATTTATTTATTTATTGGCTCATCTTTTTTCCATTGGAATTGGCCCACCATACTGATCTATAATGATGAATTTAGTTTTGATGGCAAAGTCAAGAATTATGGTGGAAATGATAGGATAATGGTAGGTTTTAGATAGGATAGGATGGATAGTGATATCACAACTAGAAAAAGTTGGCAAAACCTGAAATTGGATCATCCATCATCTTCATACCTCAATTCGAAAATGTAACACGCAAACATACAAACTCACCTATTTGGATAATCAAGTTTTGAAATGAAAGGTAAGTTTGGATTTCACTCATTCTCAAACCAACTTCTAATTTTATTGAATATTGTTTTAATATGCTTAACCTTTCTTTTTCCAGATATAATTAAAAGTAAAATTCACTTCAAATTTTAGTTGATTTAAAAGTTACAATAAAATGTTCAATTTTAATAAGCTCAACTCAAATTAATTTTTAATTAAGTTCAAACCAAATTGATTTTTTAACTAAAGTTTGAATGCACACTAAAACTGTTTGATTCAGATGTTTCACTAGTACTGGTGCACTCAAACGAAAAGACATGTCTCTTGATAAATTAATGTCAACTAAAGTTCTGAAAACAAACATGCACTACACTGCATGGCATTGTTGTTGTTTTGTGCTGAGTTTTACAATAGTAATGTTAGGTGGAAAAATGTTAACTTTGTAAAACCATAAAGAGTAAATAGCACTATTTTGATTTTAGTGATGATTTTTTCAATTTTGTTTCACTATTTTAGAGGTTTTCAATTTGATTTTTTTTAATTATTCAATATAATATGAACAGTTAAGAGTTTATGTAAACCTGTGTACCATGTTATTAAATTTAATGGAGTTGTTTATGAAAGTTGAATTTTTAAGTTAAATGTTATGTTTAAGTAGAATTAGAGAAATTGAATCCATTGGACCAAAATAATTTTGTTTATAGTAATATTGAAGTAGCTTTTATTTGAGTTTATAGATTTAAGTAGACTCAATTTTTTAAGTTACTCTCATGTCTTCTCAAAAGATATATGATGGTTACTAAATTAGGCTCAAATAATGGCATATTTTTGTAAAGATTAGTTGTTTAAGTTTCGAGTGATATTTTTAGTAAGAGAAAAGTTATAGTAATTCTCTTCTTTTAGAATTTGGTCACTCATGCAACAATTTAAATGTTTAAGTTAGGGAGTCTCCATATTGATTATCTCTTCTAAAACAACAAGTTATATCATTCAAGTGTTAATCTAGGGTTTGGGTGAGAAAAAAGTCAAACCAACCCTCTCTCTCCCCAATGAATATTCTTCAAGCAATATTTTTGTAAAACAAAGTACAACTCAAATCACAAGGACAAGGGTTGAATTGGTTTAAAAAATGACCTCTTGTAATTTACAAAATTATTTTTAAAATTGTTATTGAAGAGGGTAAAAATAATGCACTAGCAATTGATTACCACAAAACAAAAATTAAGATAATATGATCAAGATGAAAAGACAAGAAGACACGCAAATTTTGTATACTGGTTTGATACAACACGAATCTACATCTAGTATAATTTAAGTAATCTTAACTGAATTGATTCATTGTGTTCTTAACTTATTCAGTTACAAGAACTCCCGTGCAACTAAAACAAGCAAACTTACAAGTCTTCTTAAAACACATTTCAAAAAGAGACAAAAAGGTATTGAAAACACACAAATACCTATAAACACACCACTCTAATGAGTACAACAAAGAAAATTACAAAGAAAGATATCATTTGAAGTGATAAATATTCTTCAAAAGAATTATAGCAGAAAATTTGTAACACTTCTAATCTTAATTGATGATTTTGAGCAATAAAATTTCTTCAAAATATGAAAGATGATTCTTCAATAACTCTTATTTCAAAAACTAAAAGTTCTGTAAGTATTTGAAAATATTAGTTCATTGTGAAAACAATGGAATGCTATCCTTTTTAAAGAAGTTTACCATAAAGCATTTTAAATAAGTATGATTAATTATTATTAAACATATTTGATAATTTACCAAAATACAATTTTTTAGATTGTTTAACATAATCGATTATTTGCGAAACTCATAAAAACCAAATTTGACCAAGATATTCATGTAAGGTTTTATGTTTTATATAAGAGACACATGACTTATTAATTAAATAAACCAATAAGTAAATAAATTAACAATGAATGATAAAACAATAATTGGGCTTATGAGAAGCACTTTCATGATAATAAATTTGATGGCATATAAGAATAATAGGATTTATATCTATATACAAGATTCCCTCCTTATGTTTCTCTATCATACAATACAATAAAAAAAAGAGATTGTAAAATAAAGAATCAAAATGAGTGAAACCTTAAATCATCATTCATCTAATTAGATGTTTTATAGCACTAAAGATATGTCTTTCATAAAGAAAAGGGTTGGAGTTATTCATCTCATCAAATCTCTAGAACACTAAAGGGTCTCTCATAGAGAAAGGTACACATACTTTTCCTTTAATATATGTGAGAGTCATGTAATTTAAAGATCTTGTAATGATTTTTGTTAAGGAAAAATCCAACACCCTATATTTTTGATTGAATGTTAAAAACCAAAAATCATTAAACATGAATCATGCATCGTCTATAAGACAAATAATTTCAACAACAAGTCATGCAAGATACAAGTGTTCAGTTTGTCAAACGATACAACACTTGTAGTATTTTCTTACATGTGATAATCACTCTTATAATTAGATAATATGCATATTAGATTAGACAATATGCTCAATTAAAATTGTACTACATGAACATATGCACATATATCCTTTGGATGCAAAAAATGTTCACTAGCTTCATCAACTAAAGAGATCTATTAAAGATGCAAGTCAAAGTCAACATCAAATGATCTTTTGGTAAAAAAAAAAAAACTTTAAAGTTGTTTTCTTCACCAACCTCCTAACACAAAGAGCATTTCAACTTTGACTCACTTACTTGGCCGGTACGATATGTCCTTTTACCATGAATTAGTGCAAAATATTATGCTACTTAGAAAGATGGACATTGTTAGATATCATGGACATAACATACAAAAGGAACACAAATCAAAGTTGTATGAAATGTAATCGAGCCCAAATGAAAGAACATACATATAAGTTAAAGCTACTCAGCAGTTATAAATGGTATCTTAATGACTATCTTCTTTCAATGTTTATAAAAAGCTCATTATCAAGAAAAATAAAGAGAGTTAGAGATATATTGTGCCAAATTGCTTCTCAAATAAAGAGCACTCCTCAAAGATGTTAAGAGAGCAAAGTTTCAATTAAGCCAAAACAGTGTTCAAAGTTAATGTGTCTTTAAAAGCTTTAGAGAGAGATCATAGTGTTGAACACAAAGAATCTGCCATAATTTTGAATTTGAAGAACTTTCTAGAATAACATTGAGAGTGTTCATCCTACTACCTTAGAGAGAGATTATCCATTGTGTACTTTGAAAGATGCAATCCTTTCCTAGAGAGCAAAGAAAATTATTTCAACTATGAGAGAGAGTTTAAACATTGTATTCGTCCAAATAGACTATCCTTCCTAGTAGTTAGATTCAATGATGTGTTGATCATTAAAAACCTTCAACATTTCTACATTAACTAGGAGTAGTTGCTTGACAAAGAATACTTATTAAGAAGTGTCTTGGTAAAGAATACTTAGGTCGAGATAAGAGTGACTTAGGAAAGAATACTCCTTGATGGATCAGTCGAGAGTGATTACAATAAAAAAAGACAATAAAAAAAGAATATTCATTGAGTAAGGAGTGATTTTGGGAAATAATACTTAAAAGGTTAGTTAGAAGTGACTATGAGCCCAAAAAATAATCAGTTGAGTCATGAGTGACTTATGTTAAGAATACTCAAAGAGTGACTACGAGCTTAAAAAATACTCAATTAAGTCAAAAGTGACTACGAATCCAAATAATACTCAATTAAGCGAAGAGTGATTTGTTTCAAGAATACTCAAAGAAATAGCTAAGAGTGACCACAGTTCCAAAGAATACTGAAAATATATTTTGTAATATTATCTCTCAAGTGAAACTCAATCTACTGATTAAAAAGAGTATGTAGTCTATTGGGATTGACCAACCACTATTGAATGTATTATCTCTTCATTAATCTCTTTATATTATATGTTATTATTGTTTATATTAATTGAAGAAAAAAGATTATTGGAAAAACACCTATTTGAATTATTATTTATTTAATCATTACAATTAAAGTTTTAACTTATTTCAATTATGATATATTAGATATAAGAAAATACAATTTTATGGTCTAGCATGGCATCACTTTAAGCGGTTGATGATGTAACCATCATAAAAATATCATCATAATCATTGTGAGTGCTAAAAATTCCCTTGTGGTTAATACACGTTTAAAAATATTCTAATACTTTCTTTATGGCTAGATTTATATAAATGTACAAATAAAAATATATTGTGGTATTATTAACTTGATTTATAATCGTATATTGGGTTTTATTGAATATGATGAGTGTAGTGGTAATTGCTAATTGGTGATTGACAAACCATCAAGTATATTGGGTTTTATTGAATATGATGAGTGTAGTGGTAATTGCTAATTGGTGATTGACAAACCATCAAGTATAGTCGGATTTTACTATTTTTCCAATTCACAAACATGAAAATATTAGAGGTGAGATGTTCATGTATTATTACATGTTATAGTAAGTACAATGAATTATCCTATTTTATTCTTGTTAAGGAATCAAGTGTGAGTTTAAATCTAATATTGCGTATAAATGAAAAAGTGGAATAATATATATATATAAAAAAAAAAAACTCACAAACTCATTTTCTTAAGATTTTATGTTAGATGTGGTGTTAATCATTGTGTGGATTTGACTCCTATGATTGTTGCTAAATCTCCCATCAAATTTGCTTTAAAAAAAATCCATCACTTATAAACTATTTTTGTGAAAATGATACACAAATTTGTAATTATATAAAAAGATATATAATGAATATTTGTGTGAAATATGACTAACTTTTTTAATTAGATTATAGTGAGATAATCTATTGTACTACCACAGTTACCCGACCAAACACTTCTAGGTTCATTGACTATTTGACTAAACCAAACACTTCTAGGTTTATTGACTATTTGACTAGCCGCACGCTCATCATTTATATAAGTACATTAGTTGATCCATCATCCATCATGTACTTCTTATTAAAGACACACCTTCACAATTATTATGAACAAATTAATAACAATAAACACGTGACGATTCCTATCAATATTACAAAGAGAAAAATAATAAAAGGTTCAAAAAAGTATGAGCCTTTGACCCATTTACTAAGAAGCCTATAAATAAGAAGAGAGTTCAAAATATGAGATACTGTTATTTTAAACCAAAACTCTTCTCATACTCGGACTCTCAACTAACTTGACAGAAGGTCGAGGATCAAAATGCGCTAGATCTAACTTGACAGAAGGCCGATGATCAAAATGCGCTAGATCGATTGAAGATCATCATAATTTAATAAGATTAACTAAGATTAACCGGTTGATCGACTGAAGATCATCCTGATTTAATAAGATTAACCGATCTTATAATAACGTCTATTATATTAGATGATTATTTCAAATTAAGATATTATGAAAATTTTAAATATATATATGTTGTAAAATTTATTTGTTTCAATATTTTGTAATTAACTACTTTACTTTTAGCTTATTATTAAGGATGTATATGTTAATTATATTTATAACATTATGTAGGGCGTATGTTCATTATACTTATAATATATACTATGTATATTAGATTTTTTAGGATGGAAAGAAACAATTTGCATTTGGTATCTAAGATTCTTGTCAATGCATAATTATTACATTATGAAGACTAATTAACCTCTAACACGTGCCATGTTGGCAAATAGAAAATCTCTTTGATTTAAGCCGTATTCTTGGATTTTACTTTTAGGTTTCTTTCCGTTTAAGAACTGTGCTGTCACCAGTACTCTCCTAACTTTATTTTCCACTCCTCTCCCTAGTTTTCTTCTTTTAAGATTGTGGTTTATGTCCTCATCCTAAATTATATATTATAATTGCTAACTCTTTAACTAAACTCTAATGTATCATTTAATTCAAAAAATAAAAAAATATATCGTTTTGGTTTTTTATGGAAGTAACCCAATCATTACCAGAACTAAATGGCAGAAATAAAGGATACCTGCAATATATATCTGCTGCAAAAATGGTAAAATTTTGTGCATATTAATATTCCAAGTTTAAACAACCAGAAATTTTAGTTATATGTCCTGAATCTTCAAGAATTTTAAGCTGAATTTAGACTTGAATCTATAAATATTTTATGTTTGTAAGACATTTAGTTAGTTTTATTAATTAGAACTTTTACTTAATTTTATGAATAGTATTTGATAAACTTTTAATAATTTGTAGTGCTTCTTATACAGATGTAGTATTTTTTAAGACGTTAATATAACATACAGTTTATTTTTTACACACACAAATATATATATATATATATATATATATATATATATATATTTTTTTTTTTTTTTTTTTTTTTTTTTTTTTTTTTTTTAAAAAAAATTTTTTTAATTTTTTTTTTTTTTTTATATTATAATATAATTAAAATATTATTTTTTTTTTTT
>Ga0099824_1010567_pt1 | contig 10817 bp, 6 predicted proteins | sample SiratrowhiteBW_FD_76837 | JGI IMG/M metagenome (GOLD analysis project Ga0099824, IMG submission 76837) | Root nodule microbial communities of legume samples collected from California, USA - Siratro white BW | ecosystem: Host-associated > Plants > Roots > Nodule | place: USA: California... | reverse complement strand
TATATATATATATATATATATATAATATTTTATTTGTATGTACATGGCAAAGTAGACATGTTAATATTTGAAATCTCTTTAATTATAGGCAATATTAACATTATTATTAAGTATATCTTCCTCATCATAAGTAATCATCACGTTATGCACTATGTCAACATGATGTTGTAGTTTTCCTGTCCATATGTCAATTACGCTGTCGACCACATAATTGTAAATTAAGGTATTAAGATACAAAATGCTCTTTCAATAATCTTTTTAGCTCTTTTTGATGTTTTGCAAACAATATTTTGTGTTTCTTCTTGTGCATTAGGATAGTTTTGACAAATGTCACTTAGTTAGGATAAATTTGGTTTGCTAATATTATATGATTTTATATTTTTTGTTAATTACATTAAAGAAACTCGACCTTATACAAGATGTGTTAAATATTCATATTTAACATATTAATATCATAATTTAAATCTGCAACTTCAAAAATATGTATGTTAAATCCACTAAATTTTAAAAGTCAGTAACAATTTGAAGTATTATTATGTGTTTATGATCTTACTATGCAACTAGACAATTTTTAGTTCTGCATAAGAATTAATTGAATCCATACCTGAAAGCTCGTGAGCCACTCCAGTTTGTAGTAGGCTATTGACGTCATTATTGTTTCACCTTCTTAACTACTCATTCTTGAAAATGGGCTCACCCCATCCACCAAACCTTCTATGCTTTAAATTGCCATAATCTCATTAATTCAAACATACTCCTATGGATACCTAACCCACATGCTGATATATAGGAATTGTTGCATTGGAATCCTTCTATCAATTTAAATATTAAAAAAATTAGTAGATAACGAAAAATTGTGGTAGCCAACATTTTGATATTTTAGTTAATGACTTTTTTTCTTTCTTTCTTTTCTAAAAACTGTGCCTCTCCTCGTAGCATCCTCTCACCCTTCTCTCTGCCCCTATACATATCTATTGACTACAACTTATTTAAGAGTAATGAAAGTTGGTGAGAGGAGAGTAAGGAAAATTGCATCCTTTTGGAAGCATTAATTTTTGGTCGGGTCTATAAGTTAGGGGATGTTTTAATACGAATAATCATTAAATGTACGCACAATTCATTGCTGGGACAACTCACTAGTCAATTGTTTTAAATATAAATTTCATTATTACAAAAATTTTAAATAAATATTTTTTTAAATTTTTTTTCATTTCTACGTTGCAGTGAATAAATATATATAAATAATTAAATATTAAGTGAATGGTTAAAATATAAATGATAAAAAAATAATTAACGTTGTTTAAAGATATAAAAATAATAATTATAAATTTAATAATTGAAATTGATAGTTATTGTGAGAAAGTTAATTAAATTGGTAGTTTTGAAAAGTAAGAAACTGGTTTAATTTCAAGTTCCAACGCAAATGTTTACTTCCGTCACCTCAGCAACCCGAAAGAAACAACTTCCATATTCCAAGTGATGAAACAATCAAGAATCAATTTTTTTAAGGGCTTTCTAATTAAGGAAAAGAATAATCTAAACGAAGTAGTTAAGTCCAAATAATGATATATTTCAATATTTCAACGGACTTTTTAATTTGAATACGGCTGCATCAACCTATTAGTCCAAACTAATTTCTGTTGGACTTTGGTAATTTAATGGTCATATCTTTGTTATTTTTTCAATTTGATTTGGTTCCATTAATTTAAATCATGGCTGTCATAATATTTCAGATTTTAAATTAACTATATTTTTTTCAATATTTTATGTTATCTCATTTATTAAGACTTGTTCATTATTTATAATGTTCATTTTGTTCTTCAAAATCCAAAGTATTTTTCTTCTTATTATAATCTTAATCACCTAATTTTTTCCTTTATTTGATTTCATTCAAATGATTACTAAATTTGAGGAAACACAATCCTTAGTATAGACCATAAATTTGAATATTTTACTATTTTTTTTTTTTTTATGTATTGTTTTCATATGAGAATGATAATGTGTTACTTTCAAATTTAAGTTTTTAATTGTGTAAACACTTAATATACTTAGTTTCATTTAAAGAAGTTTTGTTTAACTACAAAAATTTTCATTATATTTATCAATGGTTCTACTTTTTTAATATCTATTAAATTTATTCATATTTTCAAAGTAGTTTCTTTCTTTCTCTCGTCACAATCGATTGCATTTTTTTATGTGTGAAGATAATGTATTACATTTCAATAAATGTCATATTTAATTTCATCCGATCAAACCAAATTATTTCAATAAATATATTTCGATTTCAAGTTACAGTAGTTTATAATGAAAATAATAAAACACTAACCAAAATACATCCGCCGAATGTATTCACATTTTTATTTCATTAAAGTATATATAATTTTATTACTTTTATTATTTTTGTAAGCAGTTAAATAGAAAAATACAATTTAAAAGTGTGTGAGTATAAAAAATATTAATAGTTAATGTCTGACAGAAAGTTTTTTAGTTAATATTAGAATAAAAATTCTTATAAACTATTTACAAAAAATAATATTTACATTGATTATAAAAGAATCACTATAAATATTTATAAATATTTAAAAGATTGAATTCACATCCGAAAAAAAAAAGTAAGAAATTGGAAATTATTTTTAACTAATATTAAACAAAAAATAATAGTGGTTTACACAAAAATTTTTAACAACTTAAATGATAAAATAAACCATATTAACATCAATAAAAAAATCTAATCAACGTCAACTTAAAAACAAAGTAATTATTCCAATAATATTTCAATCATAATGAATCTAATGATATCCTACAAAGATCAAATCATACATTTAAGAATACGAAGATTTTTAAATTTTCACCTTTTAAATAAAATTAAAAATATTTTAATTTTAAGCAATCCAGTTATTTTAATAAAATTTTAGAATTTCATTTTGGTTTGCAATTCTAATTCCTTGTGTAAAGAACATAATCTGTCATAAAGGTTATAAAATCTTGTGATGAATGAATTACTGCAATGTAGTCAATAATCTCTCTCACAATTTCCTTTCACATCCTCCTCCTCCTCGTATGTCTTAAATCGTTACTGTTGAATCTGTTTACATTTGAATCTCCCAAACAACACCAATTATTCATATTAATTTTGCAAGTAAATAAAAGAAGTCACACTCCCTCCTCTCGTGGATAGCATTGTTGAATCCGTCCCTATTATGTATGAGATGGAACTCCATCCGGAACTGATAAGGCTCTAGAAAAGCAATGTGGGACACGAAACATCCTCTGGTTTTTCACTACAAGCCCAACTTCACGTATCTCTATGGCGGCGGTTATGGATAACACAGCCTTTCTCCTTCTCCTTCTCCTCATTCTCTCCCTCCTTTCAACAAACTTTGCATCATCTCACTCCACAGTGCGCTTCCTTCCTGGCTTCCAGGGACCCCTTCCTTTTCTACTTCAAACCGGGTAGGCCAACCATAACTCTCCATTTAGCTCATGCTTTTCAATTTTTCATTGAAAATTGTTTTTGGAACTGGAATCAGGTATGTGGAAGTGGGTGAAAGTGAAGCAGAGGAGAATGCAGAACTCTTCTATTATTTTATTCACTCAGAGAATGATCCCAAAAGGGACCCTCTCCTTCTTTGGCTAACGGGGGGACCTGGTTGCTCTGCTTTTTCTGGCCTAGTTTTTGAAATAGGTCATCATTTTCTCCTCCTCATCGTCACATTTTAATTCCACTCTCTATATTTTATCATCTATTTCCTTTTAATCCATTTTAATAAAATTATACAAAATAAAGAAATAAGATATTATCATCGGAAAAAATAGCTCTAATATTTTTCAAATTTGTTTTTAATCAATTAGATCGCCTGTTATATTACACTATTTTATATAACTCTTTATATACTTCACTATTGATTTTTAATGGAAAAAATTGTCATAATTTCTTGGAATCTTGCATGAAAGAAATTACAATATGATCATCATCTTTCTTATTAATTAACACACAGTTAAATAATGGCATAAAGATCAGTGAAAACCTTGAACCCTGTAAGTTTAAAATATGTAATTTCTGTAGCCAGTGACTGTGTTAATGTGAACGGGGTAAAGAAGTGTTTCGAATTCAAACACGCCGTAGATGGTTAGATTGCTTAATTAGTTACTAATTACGTATGATTATTACTGTGATCTGGGTGGATTTGCAGGTCCACTGGCCTTTGAAAACCAGGAATACAATGGAAGCTTACCTAATTTGAAATTGAAGCCACAATCATGGACAAAGGTTGACATTTGAATTGGATATATTAATTGATAACACTGATTTCATTTGCTACATGAAGTTAATCCTTCTATAACTTTCCTTTTTGCTCGTATTATTTTTTATCCAAATAAACATAAGCTTAATTATGCTGTTTAAGGTAAGTAGCATTATATTCTTGGATCTGCCAGTGGGTACAGGCTTCTCTTATCCCAAAACAGAACGTGCTGTTCATCAAAGTACCTCCAAGCTAGTTCGCCATGCTCATCAATTTCTCAGGAAGGTACACTACGCCCATCTTAAATTTTCATTGGCTTAATTACATTTTCATTCTTATCTATCAAATTTGATATATTTTCCACTATATTTCTTCTATACTTAAAATAATTAAGTATGCAGGAGAAAGTAAAATGCAGACTCAATATACTAATTTCAAAAAAGAAGAAACTTAATTGACTCAGAATAACTCAACTCTTCTACAGTTCCAGCTTAGAAAAATGAAGATGAGGATAAGTGGAATAGTGTGTGACATTGATGTTGAAATGTGTGTAGTGGCTAATGGATCATCCGGAATTTCTCTCAAATGAGGTGTACATTGCTGGCGACTCATACAGTGGCATTCCTATACCAGTTATTGTTCAAGAAATTTCGCACGGTATCACACTCACTGAAGGCTCAAATAAATTGAATGCCAAAATTTAAACTAAGATTAAGTAGCACCTATTTCCTCTTAATGGTTGTGACATTGACTTAACACTACTTTTTCCCCATATTTCATTACTCTCAGGAAACCAAGGTGGTATCCAACCACGGATAAATCTCCAGGTTTGTGCATTTAAATTGCAACTATGATTTCTAAACACAAAAAATTCTATATATTTCTCTCAATTTATCTTCTTATTATATAGCAGGTCTCATTTATTATTACTTTTCTTCTTATTATGTGAAACAAGTTATCTATCTATCTGCAGAAAAATTTGAACAGCTTTCATAATGATTTCCTTTATGAAGTGTAAACGGACCAGGATAAAACCAAATTATATTTTGATTAATTTAGAACATTGATTAATAGAACCTCTTTTGTTTTCAGGGATACCTGCTGGGAAATCCCGTAACAACATTTACTGAAAAAGACTACGAAATACCGTTTAATCATGGCATGGCACTCATTTCTGATGAACTATACGAGGTGATTCTGTTTGTACAAATTAGTGAGTTGTTCTTTGTTTATTTGTTGGAGTCCAAAAGGTGAAATGGTAACAAGTTTGAATAACTTACCGAGTGAACAGTCACTGCAAAAGAATTGTGGAGGAGAGTATCACAACATAGACCCAACAAAAACATTATGTGCTAGAGACATGCAATCCTACAAGGAGGTTAGTCATACGTTACAAGGACAAGTAATTAAACCTTTTTTTTTTTTTGGTTCTTGAAAGAAAAGAGCACGTGATGGAGTTGTATTTCATCACGTTTATAAATTGTTGGTTTTGGTCAGTGTATTTCAGGAATTTACACTGTGCATGTTTTGGAACCCTATTGCGAGGAGTCAATCGAAGACACTTGGAGCTGCAGGAGGTCTCTTGCTCATGAAACCTCTCCTCTCACAATGCCTCCTTTAAGTTGCAGGGTAAATTTTCGTACCAATAAAGTTACATCTTTCTGAGGAACTAGTTTATTTTATTTTATTTAAAATAAATATTGATTTAAGTAAATTTTAAGAATTTCACCAAATGGATAATTCTTTGATGTATTACTTCAAAGTGAAAAAGTCCTCTTCCAAAATATAACTTTCATTTTGAATTAATTCTTTTATGTATTGAGGTAGTCTTTTCTACAAAGACTTTACTTTTTTTTTTTTTTAAGTGTGTTAAAGTTGTGTTCTTTATGAGGACTTTTTTTTTTTTTTAAATTTGTGTTTTCTCTCATGATTCTAGTTTTTTTTTTTTTTTTTTTTTTCAAAACAATTAAATTTGTGATTGGACATATGAGATTACATTTTTTTGGTCATGAACTGAAGTTGTGCGTCTACTCAGAACTTCATGCTGATATTTTTTTTTTCTTTAAAAACCCACCACTTCAGATTTTCTTAATTCATTCAAAATTCACAAATATTTATAATAATATTAATAATAATTATTGACACCATAATATTTTACGTGTATTTTTTTTATTTCATTCAAGTTTTTATTTGAAAAATATTTTAGTTTAATGATAATAGTAATATATAAAAGTAGTTTTTTTTTTATAATATTCAAGGTTTTCTTTACTGAAGTGAATTTTTTTAACTTGAAAAATATGATAAGTTTTTTATTGATGTATTTTAAAATAAAAATATATAAATAAATTAATTTTGTTCAACAAAAATAAATTATATATTGTTGTGGAATAAATTCTTTCCTAAGACCATCAAAATTTAGATTCGTTAAGTCGAAGATAATTAAAGCAATTTGTGTTAAGTTATACACTATTACAAGATATATTTCCTCTCAAGATTACTAAAACTTAGACTTAACATAAATTACTTCAATAATTTTTTATTTGAGGAGTCTAAGTTTTGGTAGTCTTATTAGAAAATATATCCTATAACAATGTATAATTTCTTTTATTAAGAAAAAGTTACTTACTTTTGTATTTTAGTGTATGTAAATAAAAACTTACCATATTATTTAAGATAAAAAAATTGAGTTCAGTGAAATAAAACTCCTTAAATACTATAAAAAAACTACTTTCATATAACTTTAATATTTTTAAGTAAAAAGTTTAATTAAATAAAAAGTACATGTTAAATATTATCAGTATGGATACTAATTATTAATATTATTATAAATATTTACAAATTTGAATAATTAAAAAAAAACTGAAGTCATGGTCTAAAACATGACTTTAAATGTATGCAGAAAAAAATTATTTTAACTGGTTAACTTCACTGGTTTTTTTTAATCATCAACTTGAAGTGAACAACGCTCGTTCCCAACGAAAAAATATTTGTTTTGAAAAAAAAAAAAACCCTGAAGTGGTGGGAGAGAATCAGACTTCATTACATAAAAAAAATAAAGTAGTCATTATAAGAAGCACAACTTTAGTGCATAAAATAAATTAAGTTAAAATAAAAGTTTTCTTTTTAAAGTATTTCACTTAAAAATTTTAAGTCTAATAACACGACTTCTCTATTAGAGTAATACATACACTCAAATTCTCTTCCATATCACTTTATCCTCATTTCTTTTCTTAAGAGTTTCCTAATTCTATCATATTATTTATCATACCTATCAGTTAAATTTTTCCTTTCTTTTATTTCATTGCTCTTTTTCGTTCCGTCATACACAAAATGAAGATTTATGAGTGCGAGTATTATTATTACTCATACAATAAAATACCTTTAGTAACGAACATTATTTTCATTTTCGTTTTATTGTTTTATATCCATAATTACTGCTTATGCAATACCTGTTCTTTTACATTGTATGGTAAGTAAAGTTGTGATTTTGGTTAAAACTGTTTGAAAATATGATTTCTCAAATTTAAGAATACAATTATGAAGGAAACATATCTATGATACAGATTATGACTTAAAATCCATTCCTAAAACGTTTAATTATAAAAATAAACATCCTTAAGTTGAAAAAGAGAGTAAACACTCAACTTGATTTTTGGAAGATGATTATGATAGTTGATAGGTTTTAGATCATTTTTATTTTAAATCGATCCTAAAAAAATCTGTATCCTTGCTTTTAAGTCATTTTATATTAAATATGAAGAAAAGTTTGTGTTTGTATATCAACTATATCATATACTCATAAAAGACTTATATATAAAAATGAATTTTTTTAAGGAACATATAAAAATTTTAATTAGAAATTTATCAAATAACATATTCATCTTTTAAAGACCAATTTAAATATACACTACAGAAAAATGTCCTTCCCTCTTTCAATTCACTAATACCCAGTTCGATATTTTTAGAATATAAATTTAATCGTTACACATAGAAACATTTGTTTAAACTAGTTATTTTTTTAAAGAAAATTACTTTTTTAATTTAAAAACAGGTATAGAAAAATTATATGATCATGTAAGCTTTAAAAAAATTGCTTTACCATCTTATAGTTGGACATAATTCTGCAAAAATATACAAGAAAATCATACCAGCTACTTTGAATGAACACATACTTCTAACAAATTTTACTACAGCCGAATATTTGTGCAACATGAAAGTTGATAAATATCCGATGCATTTTGGTCTCAGAATTGAACATGCATTTGGTAATCCAAATCACTTTAAAAACATTTTATTTTATTAAGTTTTCATGGCCAGGCTCATGCATATGTCCTTTCTGCCTATTGGGCCAATGATGATAATGTCCGCAAAGCACTGCATGTTCGAAAGGTATATATAACATTTATGAGCCTACTTTTGTTTACAGTGTTAGCAGAACCCATGTGTCTCACCATATATACATATAATGGTGCTGCAGGGAAGTATGGGGAAATGGAAGCGCTGTAACTATGGCATACCTTTTGAGCATGATATCTCTAGCAGCTTCCAATATCACGTCAATCTCAGCAGAAAAGGCTACCGTTCATTAATATACAGGTAAACATTAGTTTCTATATATACACTTTTTGTTCTCTTGTTAAATGTATCTCATTCACTGTTTTATCATATATGACTTATTATACATTTAGTTCTCTTTGTTTTAACATGAACTAGCATTTTGGGTGTTGAAACATTGTTTTTGTTTGTTAACAGTGGGGATCATGACATGGTAGTTCCATTCCTGTCTACTCAAGCGTGGATAAGAGCTTTAAACTATTCCATCGTGTCTGATTGGAGGCAGTGGTATTACAATGGCCAAGTGGCAGGGTATGCAAGACTTCTGTTTGGATAGACATTTTTTGTGTTCTTATAAAAAAAATGAAATAAAAAGATAAAATAGAGTAAACTTTTTTCGTGTTCTTATAAATTTTTTTACTTTCTTTAAAAATTGTAGTGCTTAAGTTATTTTAGTTTGTTAAAAAGTTCAATACATTTCTTCCATTTACAGTTTTTGCTAAAAAAGTTATCTAACCGTGTCATTGATTACTGATAGATACACGAGAACTTATTCAAATCGGATGACATTTGCAACTGTGAAGGTAAGCACTATTTTCAGCTGAGGCAACAAAAGTGAAAGTAATTAATTATATTATAAGAATGGGTGATATGATATAATAATAACGTGTGTTGTTGAGGGTTTACTTGCAGGGGGGAGGGCACACAGCTCCCGAGTTCAGACCTGAAAAATGTTTAGCCATGTTCACGAGGTGGATATCTAACATGCCACTGTAGAAATGCCAAATCAATAGCAGGAGGAATAAAGAATAAATTTACGATTCATGTTGCATGTTAAACTAAACATGCATGGCATCGCACTGTTTAATTTTCTTTTATGATTTATGTTGTTATTAAAAGTTTTATTTTAAATAATAGTTACTTTCTTAAAATACTGTTTTGAAATTTAAACTTATAACTTTATTAATATTTATTATAAAAATTTAAATTAAATTTAAATTTATTAAATTATGTTAGAGACATATAATAAATTTCTAATTTTTTTAGTGTAGATAAGATCAATTATATGAATCAATGAAAGAGCAGTCTTAGCATTAACCCTTTTATGCAGTACCTCAATTATGGTCCGAACCGCTTTTAATAATACTGAAGTTTCAAAGTTAATCAGCATATGAGGCTCATTTGCCATTTAATTATCCCTAATTTCATAATCACATCTGACCAAAGGTGGAATAACTGTTAAAACATCAAAAACATAAATGTTGAAAAGAAGGGCATTCAGAATGAGGGGTCAGAGCTTCACCTATGAGAGAATAGTCATCCCAAATCACATTATGCCTCTGAGAAAAAACTAAGAACATTCAAGGTCGAATAAACTGTTCAACTTCAAAAGCATGATGTTTAAGAAAGAAGCACTTTCACAACGAGAAACGAGTCCTATTAAAAAAACTTGTAGGAGTAGTTGTAAGTGAAAAAAAAAATGAATGACCTTCTTATACAAGCTAAAATTTATTTAGACACTTCTTTAAACTCTTTCAATGAGTTTCACCGTATAAGTTTATTTTAGTTTATAAAAAGGGTTCAATGTATTTTATTTTATTTTTATTAAGTGTTGGCTATTGACATAAAACATGTTTACCAAATAACATCCAGTAACCATAATAAAACTTGTATAACCCAATTAAACCCAAAAACAATATAAAGCTTGTATATTAATCTAGATATAGACTCGTACCACCTCTATGTAGAAATAGATGTGTATGCTGTTTAAGGTTTTGTTTGGATTAGGATGAGGATGGAAAAAAAAGAAAAAGAAAAGAGAATGAAATTGAAATTATTTGAATTGAAAAAAAAATGAGATAATTTGAGTATAAAATTTGGTTTTATATAGCTAACTGTTGGGCTTTGTGGAGGCTTGATTTGAGTTAGGCCCAATTAGACAGTAACCCTAGTTTCTCCCTATAAATACACAACTTGTATTTGTAATCTTAAGCAATCACAAGTGAATAAAATTCTTCC
>Ga0099824_1010566_pt1 | contig 10817 bp, 3 predicted proteins | sample SiratrowhiteBW_FD_76837 | JGI IMG/M metagenome (GOLD analysis project Ga0099824, IMG submission 76837) | Root nodule microbial communities of legume samples collected from California, USA - Siratro white BW | ecosystem: Host-associated > Plants > Roots > Nodule | place: USA: California... | reverse complement strand
ATATTACTAAAAAATTATCCAACTAAATTTAGGTGCATAATTGACTTTTTTTTTTTTTATATTTTTTTTTTTAAATTTATGAATAATAAAATTGTAATATTAATTTTTTTTTTTTAAAAAGGAAAATAATAAAAAAATTTTAGAATTTTATTTTTTTTTTTCTTAATTTTGGAACACAAAAATAAAAAAAAAAAAAAGTCAATTATGCACCTAAATTTAGTTGGATAATTTTTTAGTAATATATTATTTCAGTGAAAAAGACACCTAAATCATATTTATAAAACTTGACATCAATATAAATTATTCCTCGCATAATTTTTCTAAGAGACATTCATGACACAAATTGAATATATCAAAACAGCAATTTCTTAGAAAAAATTGGAGTGTTTTTTATTCTTAAAGGGGATGCATGGAACCTTCCTCTTATTACTTCCATTGACGTAGTAGTATAATTGTCAATTTGATCATTGATTATTGTCTTTTTCAGTCCCTGATTTCCTCCTTTTCTACGAAAGTTCATTGTGATACAAAAAGAGAATAGTTTGTGTCTGAGTTTGGTCAAGAAGTAGCATCCTTGTTGAGAAAATGTGATGCAACTTTTGTCTCTCTAATAACAAAATCTTAATGCTACAGTACAATAAACATTAAGCTCAAATTGCTATTAAAATGCATGTAAATTCATTACATTTCAATCTGAAATGGTATGCTCAGCAGGCCTAGCGGTTTGGACTTCAAATTGTGACTTGGTGAATTTCTAATTAAGCTCTTTTCTATGTTGCAAGGTTGGCTAAGGAAGAACTACACGACAATAACACAAATCCAAGACTCATAAAAAACAACGAATAAAGTCATTATCTAAGTTACATAAACATGAAATCAAAGTATTATATGATTCCTATAGCGAAGAAAGGTTTCTAAATCAATTTTCACAGAGATGGCAGTGGGAATGATGTTCTTACTTCTTATGGTTGGTTTTGCAAACCCACTTTCATTTCATCACCAGGGATTTGAGTATAATAATGTCAGGATTGAAGGAGATGCTACTTTGTCACAGTCAGAAATCCAACTCACTAAAACCACAAGGTACCAAAGTAATGCTTACAGTGTTGGGAGAGTCACAAGTTTCGAGAGATTGCACCTGTGGGACATGAGCACAGGAAAACTCACCGATTTCACTACCCAATTTTCCTTTGTCATTTTCTCAAATGAGACTAGTTTTGGAGATGGCTTGGCCTTTTTCTTTGCAGATCCAGAGCTCCCACTTTCCAATCAGATACAACAAGGAGGTGGTCTTGGTCTTCTGGATGGTGACCAAGTATTGAATTCAACCAGACATCCATTTGTAGCAGTGGAGTTTGACACACACCAAAATTCATGGGATCCACCTGGCCCTCATGTAGGTATAAATTTCAACTCTATGAGATCTAACCGAACTGTTCCATGGTCCATTGATATTAGGCAAATGAAAGTTTATTATTGTGTAATTGAGTACAATGCAACCACTCACAATTTAAATGTTTCTTTCACTGGAAACACATTCAATGGCAAGCCAGTAAAAAGTCATGTCTCATGCAATGTTGACCTGAGATATTACCTACCAGAGTGGGTTATATTTGGCTTTTCAGCTGCTACAGGAGTTATGTTTGAGTTGAACACACTGCAGTCATGGTCTTTCCATTCAACTTTACAAAGTAATGAGAATGTGTCAAATAAGATACCTCCAATTCCAGCCCCACCAATCCTAAATCCCAGTCCTTCACCATTTTCCACTGATAAAATTAGCCCTAAACAAGAGGGAAACAAAGGTTTGTTGATGGGACTAGAAGTTGGGGTAGGCATAGCTGCAAGTTTCCTTGTTTTAGGGTTGGTTTGTATTTTAATATGGAAGAGGAGGACTAAAGGGAAAAAAGAAGATTCAGTTCTTGATCTGAGCATGGATGATGAATTCCAAAAGGGCATTGGACCCAAAAGATTTTGCTATAGAGAATTGGCAAGTGCAACAAATAACTTTGCAGAGTCACGAAAGATTGGACAGGGTGGTTTTGGTGGTGTGTATAAAGGCTACTTGAAAGAATTGAACTCCAACGTTGCTATAAAGAGGATATCAAGAGAGTCTAGGCAAGGAGCAAAGGAATATGCAAGTGAAGTTAAGATCATCAGCCAACTAAGGCACAGGAATTTAGTACAATTAATTGGTTGGTGCCACATGAAGAAAGATCTCCTCCTTATGTATGAGTTCATGCAAAATGGTAGCTTAGATTCCCACCTATACCGTGGAAAAAGCATCTTGACATGCCAGATGAGGTACAACATTGCCATGGACTTGGCTCTGGCAGTGTTGTACCTTCATGAAGAATGGGAGCAGTGTGTGCTTCATAGGGACATTAAGTCCAGCAACATTATGTTGGATTCAAGTTTCAATGCTAAGCTTGGGGATTTTGGCTTAGCTAGGCTGGTTGATCATGAGAAAGGATTCCAAACTACAATTCTAGCAGGGACAAGAGGTTACATAGCCCCTGAATACTTCACTACAGGGAAGGCTAGAAAGGAATCTGATATATACAGTCTTGGGGTTGTTTTGCTGGAGTTAGCCACTGGAAGAAAACCAGTTGATCTCAATGCTAAGGAAGGTCAAATAACCATATTTGAGTGGGTTTGGGAGTTCTATAAATTGGGAAAGTTGATTGAAGTGGTAGACACAAAGCTTGGGGGAGCATTTGGTGAGGAAGAAATGAAACATTTACTGATTGGTGGCCTTTGGTGTGCCAATCCAGATTATACATCAAGGCCATCTGTAAGGCAATTGATTCAAGTGCTTAAGTTTGAAGCTCCTTTACCAGTTCTCCCACAAAAGTTACCTGAGCCAAATTATCATTCTCCATCTATGAATACAATATTTGCTGCAAGTTCTTCTCCCCTCTCTGGCTACATGTTAGAACCAAATACAATGTAAGTTGTAACCAATAGGGGAATTTGATGTACATAAAGTTGTTGGAATGCTCATGCTTCTTGAGTTTGGTACTGACATCTCAATTCTAGTACAGCATAGGCTACAGTTACAGGCGAGTTATGCTGATGGAGAACTGTAAAGTTTCCAATTTTACAGTTATGTGTAAAGATTGTTTGAACTCTTTGCATTTGTGTATGCGCACTGGTGTTCTTGTGATTACGTATAATTGTAAATTTGTGTTATAGAAACAGAGAAAATGAAAGAAATAACTGACATGCATGATTCTCCAATTATAAAATATTTGTGCAATTTACTAAAATAAACTTATATTCTGTGATTTCTATCACCGATTTGACCCATAATCATAATCAATCCTCTCACCACGCCACAAGTTTTTCTGTAAAATCTGTGACTAAAACTACTTTGGACACACAATAGATTCAAAATTTGTGCAAAATGAAGTAGAGGTCATTACTAAAATGAGGATTAGGAATTTGGGACAGCTCCTAGGATGGTGCACCAAGAAAAATGGTTTTACGTACCTATTGAAGACTTTTCTTGCGAACGAATTTGGGAGGAGAAAACATTGGTTTCACTTCACTCCTCCTTGCTACATCAAACACTACAAGTTGGAGACTTTCACCTTCCCATTACATTTTTTTTAATAATTTATTATTTTTTAAATATAAAAATGTTAAATATTACATTTGCATTTAAGGACTTTAAATATCTATTTTTCACTTTAAACATTTTGTTGTAAAATTATGATATAGTAAATATTTCATAAATCAATACATGTTTTTTTTTTTTCACTTTAGAGTACTTTTTCATACTAATAACTAAAATTGGTTAAAAATTAAGATTCAAATTAAGAAATCTTTACATATTTTAGACTAGTAAAATAGAAGTGAGATGCTCACTATTTCAATTAAAGATATTAATTAAAATTGTTTCTTGTAAATATTTTTTTACTTATTTGACACTATTTTTATATGTTTATTATGTTTAACAATTAACAACAAAATTAATAATAATAATAATTAACAAAATCGTAAAAAAAAATTAAGACATACAAATTTATTTTAAATTAAAACAAAAAAATATAATGATAATAATAATCATAAGAATAATTTTAATTAAATTCATATACATTTAATTTAAATAATAATAATAAGAATAATAATTTTAATTAAATTATACAAATTTAATTTAAATGATAATAATAATAATTAATTATTATTATTAAATTCATAGTTATTATTATCATTTAAATTAAACTTGTATGAATATTCTTATTATTGTTATTATTTAAATTAAATTTATAAGGATTTAATTAAAATTATTCTTATTATTATATTATTATATTATTTTAATTTAAAGTAAATTTGTATGTTTTAATTTTTTTACTGTTTTTTTAATTATTATTATTTAATTATTACTATTAATTTTTTTTAATTATTAAATATATTAAATATAGTGCTAAATAATTAAAAAATAATTGTATTTTATATATATTTTAATTAATATCTTTAAATCAAATCGTGAACAAGTCACTCTTATTTAATCTTAAAATTATGATTAACTGTAAAAAAAAGTTTAATTTAAAATCTGACAAGATTTGTCTATTTTAATAAAAAATTTATTTTTTTATTTTATAGATTAATATGAAAAGTACACAAAAATAAAAAAAAAAACATGTCTCATATTGACTCATTTTTCCGCTAATCTTTTTTCAAAACTTTAGTTTGGAATGCATTAAGGAGATTCACTGTTTAATAGAACTGAAAAAAAAACTTTAGTTTGGAATGCAGTAAGGAGATTCACTGTTTAATAGAACTGAAATAGGGTGCATTGCACTGGAAACAAAATGGGATCCACATTTTGTTGGTTTGTTTGAAAGGCAAGTGTTTAAAGTTAACATCATTATCCCTCTTCACTCTTCAACAAATGTTAATGTCAATGGATATCAGTCTTGTTATCAAAGGCTGGAATAGCTTCAAATCTTTAACCTAAAGTGTTTTTTGCTCAACAATATTGCTTGCACTGCAGTGGACTAGTCAATTTCACAAGCACTTCAAATACCAATTCAAAATAGTTTATTCCCAAAATTACCAGGCAATGGAAATAACAATATTTGAAAGAAGTGTCAAACATATTAACTCTGAACCTAAAAAATGTTTAATTCATGACAACATATGTAACTGTGAGACATTGAATAATTGATGTCTCCATATGGTGGTCATGTGCATATTCCAATTTCCAACAGGAACTGTAGATGGAGCTTGGGTTTATCAAGTATCAAACATTTTTTAAATGTTGTTGATACGATCTAACTTAGAAAGAATTCATCTTCTCGTGCATGGCACTGAATCTTTTGTGACGTAACCATCGACCACACTGTCCAAAATTAAAGTGACACAAATTTATGAATGATCATTCTTATGGATATCCTCAATTGGACATCAGAATTGATAAATAGGAATGCGAAAATTAACCACTAATTCTCATAAATTAAAAAAAATTATATTTTTTAATTTGTTGAATTATTATTTTTTCTTAAATTTATATTGTTTTCCTTTTATTCTTAATATTAAAGAGATATACTATAAGGAATAAGGAAGAGCGTGAACCAGCTAGCACCGAACAGGTAAAAGTTTTATTGCTTCTAAATACTTTTTATTCTATAATAGATTTAGAAATTGATCAACTCTATTCTATGTTTATAGTAATGTTTTTTCATTATATTTTATAAAATCTTTAATTTTGATTTTTTTTCACAGATTTAATCCCTTTTTAATTATCACCAACTATAGTGGTGATTTTATTTTTTTTTCATAATTTTGACATCTTGATTTTTTAATATAATCGATAAATTTGTTTAATTTTTTGTTTATATTTATTTGTATTTTCTTTTATGTTACGAACAGGACACCCACTTTACCTATTTCATTTCGAGATATTATATCACATAAAATAAGATAAAAAATATTATAAATTTAAAGTTTTAAAATATAAAAGTTAAATATTATTTATAAATAAAATTGAATGATTTAATTATTATGTCTTTAAAATATCGTAAAAACTATATAGTCATTAAATTATAAACCATCTTTTAAAAATAAAATAACAGTATTTTCAAAAAAAATATTATTTTAATATAAAGAAATCTTTAAAATATGATTCAATTTATTAAGTTCTTATTATGTTTACATGTGAATTAATATAAATAAAATAAGAATATGAATGGCACTTTATTAATAGCATAAAAGAGATAATTGTCTATTTAAGATTAAATTTTAATATCATTACTTTTTATCTGTCATGGATATTCTCCAAGTTACTAAGTTAGAAACTAATCACTTTACAATAATGTGATTATCCTAATTTAATGAATTTTCACACAAACACATTAGGAATATAAATGTCTCGAATACAAGTGTCTTGCTACATGAAGTTCTAAATTCACGTACGCGTCATTTAAAATACCTTAAAAAATATGAGTGTAATTTTTCTATAAATTAGAGATTCATTCCTTTATATAAAGTTCTTTATTTTTTTATATTTTCAAACATTAGTTTTTAATTTTCATAATTTTTAAAATTTAATTATTATGTGTGTCACTTTATAAAAAAATATGGTCAATGATCTTTTTTATGAAAAAATAAATAGAAAAAATATGAATCTAAAACATATAAAGAGTATACAGGGATGGTTGATGTATATCTTGAAACTAGAACGAATCCAATTGTCATCTAACATCAGAGTTAAAAGGTACAGTTTCTTCTTACTTCTATTAAAATATTTGTTTTTTTGTCATACTCATTAATATTTCAATAAAGTGTTTTTTATGTATTTTATAGAAAATTTGAAGATAAATATTAATTATTCACTTGGTGTATAGAATAATAATAAAATACTTTGTACTTTTTATTTTTTTAATTTATAAAAGGAAAATTGTTTTTGTCATATAAATTACAAATAATTATTAATTGTATTAATTATTATCAACGTTATTGCGTAATTTTTTATTTAGAGAAAAACTTAAGATAAATAGTAAGCATTCACTTAGTGCAGAATACTAATAAAAATATTAACTTTTTACATATTTTAATTCATAAAAAAAACAAACGAAAGTTATTTCCCATCAAAAAGTATAAATTAATATCTTATCAAGTAAATCAATTTATTAACAACAACGATCATGCATACTTATTCAATCCTTACAGAACAATTAAATTAAAGATACGAGAATTCAATCTAAAATAGGAAAATCTTCCAAAATCAAAAAATAAGTAACTTTATAATTTTGCCTTAAAGATACGAGTGGACCTGAAATAGAAAGATATTAATGTACTAAAATACATAAATTTATTTGTAGAGCGAATGTAACTCATTTTACAGTGATATTCTTCCTTTAAATGTGACAAAGTATGAGATATGTATTAACTTTATTTATAATAAATTTTTGTAAACTATCTGTTTCAGTATTTTCTTAATCAATTATGTTTTTTTTTTTTTCATTTTAAATGCAGAGTCCAATTCTTACAAGTGAATAGTTACACAGATGTTAACTTACCATGGATTAATTAGTACTAATAATCAGTGATTACTCGTCTGTATTGTTAGTATTAATCATGAATTACTACCAACGGTCGAATTATTTATCATCATTATTAAAATATATTATTACATTAATCCTAATTATTTAGTTTGTAACTGCAGGGAGGAAGAGATAAGAGCGAAGCAAACGGTCAAAACGTGGAGACGTAGTGTTTATTATATTAAAAAAGTGAGATTAAAATAATTAAAAAGTGATTAGAGAGTTGCAGATATATATGCATGGAAGAAGAGAATAATAAAAAATGATTAATAGTAGAAGTGTAACGGTATATAGAAAAATGGATGTCTGAGATGGCTCACACATCTATTTGTCCGGTAGTCGGTCAGATCCCGAAATGTTGTTGTTTGTTGATGATACATAGATAACTACATTACTCGCTCTCTCTCTGCGCTTACAAGAGTGATGTGATGCCACTTCTCCTTCTACCCTTGTAACGCCACCACCATCTTCCATTAACGCCACGCACACACCTTTCGCTTTCTGCCACCCCAATAACCCAATCTCTCGTTTTGTTTTTTACCCATCACAATCCCGATCTCAATCCCTTTTTTTTTTATATATTTTCGTTCCCTTGTTGTGTTTGAGATTGGATTGCATAATCCCTTTGACGCTAAGATTGGGTGTGGTGTCAAAATCTGTTAGGCTCACCCAACCCAGACGCAGATGCAGACTCTGGGTTTGTTGGTGGCTCCTGTTCTTGGATTTTACCACAGGTTCCTCCGATTTTTTATCCGCTTCATTCTCCTCATGTTCATGGATTTCCCTTCCACCTTCAACTTCCTCATCCAACTCACTGAACTCGGTTGCGGTTTTCTCCTCCTAGGTTACGTTTCTCGCATCTCAAACATCATCGGACTCCTATTGATCTTCCTCTTCTGTCTCCGCTTTCTCCGTTCTCCGCTCCTCTCCAAGGACGAAAAACCGCCCAGAGAGGGCAATTTGAAGGAGGAAACAGAAAATAATAACAGTACCAATAATAATAATAATAATAATAATAACAATAGTGGTAGTGGTGGTAGTGGGTCGAGGGAGGAGAGTTTGGAGGACGAGGTGTTCGACGTAATGTCCCTGAGGAGGATGGTGAAGGCGGAGCGGCAGCGGTTCAATGCGGCGTGCGCGGAGATTGAGAAGGAGAGGGGGGCGGCGGCCTCCGCGGCCGAGGAGGCGATGGCGATGATCCTGCGGTTGCAGAGCGAGAAGAGCGCCGTGGAGATTCAGGCGAAGCAGTTCCGGAGGGTGGTGGAGCAGAAACAGGAGTATGATCTTGAAGTGATTGAGTCGCTTCAGTGGACGGTGGAGCAGGTGGAGTCACAGAAGAACCTTCTCGAACGGCAGTTAGGGGTTTTGAGGGAGAGGCTTAGAGACTTCGTCAATGATCACGAGATTGAGGAGCGGCATGAACAAGAACATGAACCGGAACATGAAGAAGAGCATGAACCGGAACATGAAGAAGAGCATGAACCGGAACATGAAGAAGAACATGAACCGGAACATGAAGAAGAATATGAAGAAGAACATGAAGAGGAACATGAAGAAGAACATGAAGAAGAACAGGAACAGGAACATGAAGAAGAACATGAACAGGAACAAGAAGAACATGAACAAGGTACAGCCAGTGATGTTGATTTTGAAGTTGATGTTGATGTTGATCTTGATCTTGATGTTGGTCAAGTAGAGAATGATCGTGATGAGGATGCCGATAGTGGTAGCGGGTTCTTGAATTTCTCTGTTGAGTATAATGATTTAGATGCGGCCTCTTCGCAAAATCCCTCTCCCTCACAAACACCACAGCACTTGTAAGGTCACAAGGTGCACATGGACATGGTTGTTCAATGAAAAAAGCAGTGCCTTTTTTGCCTTTCAAATGTAAATTTTCATTATATTTCTTTGCTGTTTGTTTTATCCACATGTTTCATTAACAGTGTTGATGAAATAGCTACACAGGAATATAGGTTCAAAGTTGGTTCAGGTTTGCTGTACTGTTTGTGGTTGAGTGAATTTCATGATGCACATTTTACACTATCTGTCCCAGTGACCAGGTTTTAAATTGCTTTTGTTCTATTCCGTTACCTTCTGGATTGTTATTTTCTATCTGGTTTGTTGAAAACGTTTTTGTTAAAAACCTCGCTATAGAAATGTATACGAGTTGCTATCTTCATTGAATGAGTGTAGTAGAGTTTGGTATCTGATGAATGAAGAAGCAAACAACCTAGTAAAGTGGTCCTGGAGATTGGTCGAATCATATGGGCCAGTGGTAGTGTCAAGTGGCGTTTGTCGGGTAATGTCACAAGCAGATAAAGGACTTGTTCGAGAGTGACCTTACAAAAATCTTCTACTAGTCTCTGCCCAAAGTATTCTACTTTTTCGTTCTTTACATCTTTAGGAGATTCAGAACCAGAACTTAATTTCTGAATGTTTGGGATTTAGTGTAAACTACTGCAGGAAGTTAATCTCAATTCCAGAACTACCTTTAGGCTCCAAGATACTGCAGGAAGTTCATGTTATAGAAATCAAATTTATCTTCTTTTGAATGACATACGAATGGGTTTTGGTCTTTCTTTCATATTTTATTAGAATTAGTAAAATAAAAATATTTCGTAAACCTTTAGTCCTAGTTAGTAAGGTAAGATACTTAGGCGATCTTTATTTAAGGGTCAGATTAATGAAAAACTGTTGTGGGTGATTGAGGTAACAATGTGACTGTAATCGCTCCCCCAAAACAATTTTTTATCAATTTCTCGTCGTTTCTGAATGTATTTTCTTATTGCCTTTTTTTAAGTGGAAGAAACAGGTTTCTATTATTTAGTTTAAAGAAATATGGGTGTGTCTAAAAAAGTTAAAAGAAATATGTCAAATAGAGGGGAAAAAAAGGCTATTGTAAAGAAAATAGAATGTACGAGCATTAATTCTTGATTCTTGACTTCATATCTGGTTTCTTGTTTATAAGCTCAAATGATGAAATTCGTGAAAGAGTCTCCTTAATTAAATGTAAAAAAAAAAACATTAATAGTCTTTAAGTGTTAAAAAAAAAAAAAAAAAAAAAAAAAAAAAAAAAAAAATTTTATTAAATTAAAATTATTTTTTTTTTTTTTTTTTTTTTTTTTAATTTTAAAAAATATTTTTTTTTTTTTTTTTTTTTATTTTTTACTATTTTTTGTTTTCTGGTTTTCCTTCTGATCTGCTTGTCCTTTGTTTTTCTTTTTTGTGTCGCTCTTGTCTGCTTGTTTGTACTGGTTCTTTTGTGTT
>Ga0099824_1010563_pt1 | contig 10820 bp, 5 predicted proteins | sample SiratrowhiteBW_FD_76837 | JGI IMG/M metagenome (GOLD analysis project Ga0099824, IMG submission 76837) | Root nodule microbial communities of legume samples collected from California, USA - Siratro white BW | ecosystem: Host-associated > Plants > Roots > Nodule | place: USA: California... | reverse complement strand
GTATAAATATTTTATTAGTTTTTTTAATAAAAAAAAAAAAAAATTTAAGATGAATCTAAAAAAAGCCTCAATGATTTTAAAAAAAGTTTGTTATTTTTTTTTTTTTTTTGTATTACTAGTTCTTCTTTTTGTTGGGATTGAAGGTAACCAGCAAGCACTCATATGTATTGAATTTAATCTATTTACATATATTTTTAGTTCATATTAAATGAAGCAACATAAAGAATATGAACTAAAAATACCAACCAAAGCCATCTTCTCCACACTGCCTCAACCATATGTTGTCTGCATGACACCCTTGCAATGTGAATGAAGGAACAAAAGAGCTTCAGATTTGTGAAACTGGATGAATATTTTTGATTTTTGTTACCACCTTATGGGTTTTCAAAATAATAATAGTAACATATTATAATTAAGTTTTGTTTTTTTTTCTTTATAAAATTTATGTTAGACATAATATATAAACTTTGACATCTTATTTAGACTAATATCTCAATAATCAATAATGATATGTTATGATATGAAATATATTATTAAAAAGAAAGTAAAATTTGAATTTCTATTTATTCCATTTTTTTGAATTTTAAAAAAAGAAAATTGTGATTGTGTATTTGTAAAATTATAATTTTCATGATGATTGAATCTGAATTTTATTTTAACCATAAACGAATTGGAATTTTGGATATTTTGTTTTCAATTGAACTTTATTTTAAATTATAATTTTGCAATTTTAATTGATTTTTTTATTTCAAATTTAATTATGTAATTTTAATTGAATCAGTTCTAATTTTATTTCAAATTTATTATGTAATTTTAATTGAATCAGTTTTAATTTTATTTCAAATTTAATTTTGCAATTTTTATTGAATCTGTTTTAAATTCCTCTTGTTAACTTTTGATAAATTTGAATTCAATTCACGTTGTTTTTCATATTATAAATTTTAGATAAATATATTAATTATTTGATATAGTTTGACAACTTTATTAACTAAATAGGTTACTCTAATAACTAACCATGTATGTCCACTTTTAATAATCAAATTGAAAAGTTGGTTTGAACTTTTTTTTTATCTTATTAAGGATATTCTATACTGATTATAGACACAATATATATAAACACTTCTTCTTTTTATTTTATTATATGCACTATATTGTCGACAAAATATGAAAGAAAGAATGAAGACAAGAAAAAAATTTCAGAATTGAAAAATAAAAGTCAAGTGAAAACGTGAAAGGAAACCCTTTGCAGAAAAAAAAAAAAAATAATATCACTATTGAAACACCGAAAGGAAAGGAAAAAATATGATTTAACTATATGAAGAAACAAAAGATTTAAATCCACAAATTCAATGTTTGGCTCCACATACATCCATAAAAATCTAAAATTTGAAGAGAAAAATATATTAAAAAAATAAGAATTTTTTTTCATGTGAGTCAAAGAGGAAACAAAAATACTAAGGAAGGGAGTGAGAGATTGAATCAACGAGTTTAGGATTTAAAATAAAAAATACACAAGTGAATTCATAGAGAAAGATTTAGAAAGACAAAAGAAGTATTGAAGATGAAAGAGGTTTATTTGTTGATTTTGTTCAAAATTATCTTAAACCATATTTCACGATTTATAAAATCTTTTTGAGTGATTCTTAAACTTTTACCTCGATTTGGTCTTGCTTAATTTCGATTTTTGTAGGATGAGATATGAGTTTAAAGTTCTTATACGTGGTTCTACAATCTTAAACAATTTTCTACCCTAAACTAATCTGTTCTTAAAATCCGGCTGAAGAGTTTCCATACATTGTCAGGACTTATTTTCAAGGTTTATTTTCAAATCAAAGAAGCAGGGATAAGGTCGAAGATGAAGAGTGAATGAAAAATGATGGACAAAATGGTATTTTTTTTATTATTCTTTTATTATATACTAAAATAGGTTTTCTAATAGCTTGCATATTTTTTCTCTCTTTCAATCTCCCTTTTAATATGACTTGAATAGAATTTAGAACATACACTAGGGTTGTAATTTATGCTTGTTCCTTTAACCTTTTTGCCTTTTCTATTTCATTATAAAGAATTGCAAGTTTAAAGTTAAATGGCTATATATTGCATCAAATATCTAAGTTCATGTAAGGTGCAATATATGGTAGGTGTAAAAATCCACCAAACATAGCTTTCTTACGTGAACATTAAGACAACAAAGAATCTGATCATAGATGGCTGATGAAACCCATATATGTTTTGTATCCAACAAAATCTTAAGTTCCTCACATACAAGACAAAATGTTGGGCCTCAAACACCATGGTGGGTCTCTTTGTTCATTCTTCATTTAATCAACTTGATTTTGGAAAATCATATTTTAACAACCTAATAAATTTATACAATTGACAATCATTGTTTTATTATTTTTTTCATAATTAAAAAATTAATGATCACATTATCTTTAAAAGTAGGTTGTATAGATATCAAAATATAATTTTTTTTCTTTGTTTTAGTGGATTTCCTTTGTCATGTAAAATACTTGATAGATAGTTTTGTATTTTAAATATGTGATTAAAATTTGATCTCTAATATCCACTGTGTATTAATATAAAAAATTTAAATGGATCTTTAGTCATTGATAAATTATCAGATTTTATTTTTGGTCTCAAATATATTAACCTTTTCACCTCTAATAATTTCTTATTTTATTTTTGTCCCTGAAGCACTTTACTACACTATTCAAAGTGCTATCTAAACCGCTTTTAGGTAAGAAAAGACCTAGATATTAGCCATTAAAAAAAATCAATAAACCGCAATAACATGGTTGTAACAAAAACCACTTTTACCAAAATAAAAAATAAACTTTTTTATTTGAAAATTATCTGGTATCCAGAACAAAAATCTAATAATTTATGGGAAACCAGAAAAATATATTTAAGGAAAAAAAATCTATCAAATAAATCGATTTCTTAATGAATTATAGGATCTCAAAAAAGTTATTCTTTTAACTCTAAATGAAGTGTATATAGGATAAAAAAAATAATAATGGAGAGCCTTGTCTGAGATATAAACTTTATTTTTCTTTTCATTTGATTTTTCTTTTTCGTAGCCATGAAATTGATGTGGTTGAATATGAACAAAAGTGGGTCCCCAATAGAAAGGTTGAGTTGAGATAGGTTTCCTCGTCAGCATGACATGGAGATTTAAGCAGATTTTGAAACTACCAGCATATATGATATGATGTATGTATATACACCATTATTTTGACTCCTCACCTTTTTACTTATTTTGTTTTCAGCACAATTTTGGCTTTCTTTCCAATGCATGGATCTAAAGTTTTCTAAAATCAAGAAATTAAGACAACTGATTGGTCACCCTTATCTAAAGTGCATAGGGAGGTACATCCATTTTAATCAACTAATTTTTCTTTTTTATAGTTTCCTCTTATTTCACGATTTAAATCAATTCATTGATTATATTTACTTTAAATTTTGTTTATTTACGTAACAACTTATAATTTATATTCAGGCTAGACTATTTTCATTTAACGTAACAATTCAAGTATTATAATTTGACTACAACCTGACTTATTTAATATTTATTACAAAATAATTAATATTACTTATAACAACCTATCTCTTTTTTAACAATTATTTTACTGAAAATTAAATTTATAATCTTAATTATGATATTAATTTTTAGATTAAACGTTTATCGATATATATTTTTTATTTAAGAGAGTAATAAAAATATATCATGTTAAATAGTCATACATGTTAATACTTTTTTCTACTATCTTTTTCTCGTATAAAATTAATTTAAATTAAAAAAAACTTTAAGAAAACCACGTTCAATATATCAAGCCAAGGTTTTTTCCCATGCCATATTCTTCATAAATGAGTGACCCAAAAGCAAAAGAAAACTTGGAGCAAAATTTTGTTATACAATTGCATGTGACTTGGTGTGAAACAAAAGTAATGCTTGTTGTGAAGGAATCTAACGAAGGAGAGTATTGTTTTGTTTAAAGTCATGATCCATTGGTAATTGTGGTGTGTTTGCTTATGGTCATTTTTTCTCCATGATTTGGTCGATCGAAAGCATTACGAGACTCAACATGCATGCACATGCCTTACGTGTGTTTCACCAAATTAAGAATCATGTTGATGTAATCCCTCGATGAAAATGCATATGACTCCGATAAATGTTTTTTTCTCCCCCCTAAAATTTGCTTCTAAAGATACATTCAATCTGCTTTAAGGAGATATGGATCAAAATAAACTATCTTATCTTACCATACACCTCTTGTGTTCCAAAGAAGATGGAGAACATGCTATCAAAAGTTCCAATAAATATTTAACTTTTTTTTATTTAAATTTTTTTTATAACTTCTTAAAAAATGATTGAATATTTAAATCAACTCATCAAATATTGTTCCAATTTAATTTAAAATTTAAATATACAATATTTTGTTTCTAATGCTCAAATAAATGTGTCTCTTTATTAATGAAGATACATGCAATCTACATTAAAAGAATCTTCTTAAAAATTCTCTTAGTAATCTCCTACTAAATGAAAACGTAAATGCACATGAAGAAAATATTAAAATATATTTATTATTTATTATATAAAAGCAGGAGGATTAATAGAAAAGTATTATAGGAGATTCTCTTAAAATTATTAAGTCAATAAGATACCACTAAGAAAAGAAAATTATAATAATAAAATAAAACGGATATAGATTAATCATGTGACAAGTGATGCTAAGTAGTTCATTTGATGAAAAATAAAAATGAAGAAAAGAAAAAGTGGGGACAAGAAAAGCTAAGCAAGGGTGAGGGGTCCACTACTTGAAATGAAATGGAACAAACAAACAACCTAAGATGACACTTTCTAACAAAACTGTCTCTTAGCTACTTTTAGAACTCAAAAACATTATTTGGAGAGAGAAAGATGATGTATGACTAGAAGTACAACATTGTGTTATGTTGAGACAGAGAGACTCTAAAACTCATCGTGAGAGTCGGTCTAGGAGTAGAGCGAGGATTTGGCAGATAAATGAGTGATTGAAAATTATGATTCATGGTTCCTCTAGATTCCCATGCTTTGAATTTTCAAAAAATATAGCCTTTTTCTTTTCCATCGTTTCTTTTGGGGTTCTGTTACTTCCTATAAATCTCAAACCAGCAACTTCAACTCAGAAAAATCCGTGATTTTTAAGATTCTCCTTCTCTCTCATCATCTTCGGTCTTTGCTGAATATTTGGCTTGCCTTTTGGGTTTGTTCCACAAATTTTTAGGTAATCTTCAAGTACATGTAGATTTGGCTTTCAGATCATAGTGATGGGGTTTAGATATCAATTATCAAACATTTTACTCTCTCCCTCTCTTCAATCTTGATATAGGGTATCTAGGTTTTGCTTCAAAATTTAGTCTTGGAGACATTGGTGATGCAGGATTGAAACCATAATTGGGAGACACTGGTTTTTCTGATATACTTTTTAGATTAGATATATTTGGATTGAATGGAAGATGATACAACAATGCCTCATCAGGAAGATCAGAGAAATAGTGAAGGTATAGGCATGGGGGGCCTTGTTAGATCTTCTAAGAAGTCAAAGCAGAAAAAGGTGCCTCAAAGGGGACTTGGTGTGGCACAACTCGAGAAGATAAGACTAGAAGAACAGCAAAAGAGAGATGCACCTCCACTTTCACCATCTCCAACTGCTTTATCATCAACCAAACCATCCTATTTGCCTCTCCCAATTAAGAATTTTCATGACTCCAACCAATCCCCTTCTACAACTCTTTTAACTTGTGAGCAACCATCTGAATTTAGGTCCCGTTTGTCATTGCAACAACACCAGCAGCAGCAGCAGCAACAACAAGCCATTGATGATAAAGTGCCTTGCAATGTTCCATTGGCAAACAGTGGAGGCTTTGGAACTGGTTGGCCTGTTGTTCCTGGACACGAGAATGTTCCCAAGTGGTGGAATTCCTATCAGTTTGATTCTGAGAAGAACAACTTTGGAGTGGATGATTCAGGATTGCCAATTCTACTAAGTTTGCCTTTTGAATCCAACTCCGTTTGGCCTATGCCCAATTTGGCACAGAGAACGGCACAATATCAACATCAATCTTCTTCATCAGTGGTAAGACACTTTTTTTTAGTTTGATCTCTCTCTTTTTGATTTGTATGATGGAAGTTTCATTTTCCATATATTATTCATCACATTCTCTTCCCATTGAATAAAGGGATTGGTTGGTTTATTGAACATGTATAGGTGAATGTCTCTCTTTTTAATTTATTTGATGTGGTTTTCATTTTGTCATCTATTCATCATATTCTCTGGCCTTGTAATGAAAAAGGATTGGTATACACATGCAGGTGAATGTCTCATCAGGAACTTCATCAACTTCTATGCCTCATTTCTCAATAGAGCCCCCTTCAAACCAAAACAATAACGACAGTAGTGTGCCTGTGAGACCAACAGATAAGGTATGTGCAATTTGTGCTCTTAAGGTAATTTATGTGAATATTTCAGTTTGGTATCTACTATATATATGTTATTGAATGTGGTATCTTCTGTGGTGGCTGCACATGGATGATCCAGGGGTGATGATCCCTTAGCAAGGTGGAGGTTGGTTCATAGAACCATAATCATATTTCAGTTATTACATATGAAAAATGTGTTTTACAATAGAAAATTGTTGATTGTAGTGGATTGGTCTACGAAAGAGAGAGGAAAGAAAGAAATTAGAAAAAGGAGAGGGCTAAATTGGAAGATGTGGTGTAGTATAATAAGAAGGGAAGAGATAGAAAAATGAGGGGGGAAAGGAGATGGAAGGAAAAAGTGTATGAATTACCCCTTATACTACTACTGCTAGTAATAATTTCCTCTTCTATGTGCCCGAATTTCTCAACTTGTTTTGTTGAATAGTCATATCATAATCATGTATGAGCTGGTATGTTTTCATGGAAGAGATTTTCCTTAGAATTTTTTTAGTTTATGAAATTTAATATAGGTGTTTGAAACTTAATGCAGACAGTTGGCACAAAAAGGTCATACCCTTTCTCCTTGAATGTTCCCCATGCACCTTCTTTCAATTATAATTTGCCCCCCTTTGCTGAAACAAGAACAAATGTTAAAACTTCCAGTGGTAATGGAAGCGAATTTAGCTTTGAGGCTGGCAATTCAACTTCCAGGTAGTTTCAGTTTAACTTTTGGACCCCTATGTTGTAGTTTCTTGTCTGCTTATACAATAATGTGTTTGTGCACCATCTGTAGAGAAGTCACATTCACTTCAGCATCCAACTCTAAGCCAAACTCAAAGAAAAGAAGTGAAGAGAATGAGAATTTCAGTGGAGATTTTCTCACACTGGCTCCTCCATCTCCTACTTCTTATGCACCTTCAAAGTCCATGTCATCTTCAACTCTCTTAGCATTTCAAAACCAGGTATGTCCTGAATTTGAGTTTCTATCACTCATTAACCATTTCTCCCCATTTTGGTATGTTCATGATTCATTCTTATATTTCATTTGCTAAAGGGAAATGTAGAAGAACAAATCCCTGCCCCACCAGTGTACAGGCTGTTCAATCAACAAAAGCAACCACTGTATGGCTTCTTCCATCCAGAACCAAAGGAGGAACAAATTGGACATACAGCAGCCAGGATTCAGAATGGTCATGAAATGGGGGAAAATGTTGATCTTAATTTGAAACTATGAATAGAACTACTAGGCTAGTTTTTCCTCGCTATGAAACTTTCATACTCATCTTTTGTCTTTATTGTTCTAGTTTAGTTTTACTAGTGGTAGATATTCCTAAATATGCACATGTAGGGATGAGTATGAAAAGGACTAGAAATTTTGGCCATGTGAGAAGTAAGAGTGGAAAAAGAAAAAAGAGATGTTGATTTGTTTGTTTTGAGTAGCAATGCCTAAGTGCTTTGATGAAGCCAAACTCTAGTAGCATGCCTTTGGGAATTGGGGCTATGCATTTGTCTGTTTGTTTGTTTTTATTTTCTATAGTGATTCCTTTCTTGCTAATTATAGTGTCTGGTTGGATGAGTCAGGAATTGGAATGGTAACAAACTTGTGCATGTGGGTTGTGGAGAGACTTGATTGTGCGTTGTTCTGTTCTGTTTCCTTCTGGTTACAAAAATCCAGCTTCCATTATGGTTCTAAAATGACACAACAATTTGACACACGTGCTACTTGGGTGTCAATTGAGACACTCTGAACTGGTTTTGGGTGAATGTATCATTAGTCGTATGAATAATCTGATAAGAAAATTGTGAAAAACGAAATCATGTATGTTAGATCTTGTGTGAATGTATCTTTACAAAGATTTGAAAAAAAAAAAATCATTCACATTATTAATCCTTGTAAATAAAGATTTTAGGACCTGTTTCACAACTGTGGTGGAGGTGACTAAAATTTATTCCAACAAGAACCAAGGGTGTTTGGCTAACTTAGTTTTGAAAATTAATTTTGACGAGCACAAAATTCATTCTAGGAGAAATAAAAAAATGATCCATTTTGTTATTAGAACCCATATTTATACTCAGTAAATTTATTTTATTAACTGAAGAAAATTAGTTTTTTTTTTATTCAACTACCTTTTAGATATCATACTCAAAAAGTAGTCAATTAGTTATTTTAAAATCATCTTAAACCGAGTTTTCATATTCGTAGGTGTTTTATTGATTGAGTAAAATATTGGTTGTAAATTAATGATCTAATTAATATATATTGACTTAGGAGGGGATATTTATAGGATTATTATCTATCTAATTGAGTAATCAAATGAAGTCGCACGTTATCATGAAGTGTAACATTGAATATAATTTAATGAGATTTTAATCACCACTGGAATCATGCAACTGGGTTTGATTAAATATCACCTTTGACGCAAATTTGCCTCTATTTCATCGTTGCTCCACTTGTTATCCTCACCCTTCTCATAGTAGTTTCAAGAACTGCAAGCATACTTTGCCACCACCCCCGACCAAAGTTGTTATTCTACCACAACAGGGTCTTCATCCTTCCCACCAAGACTTCTTCCAATGCATCCTACACCAATTTCATTCTACTCCAGAAGCTGGCCTTTCAAGTGTCAAACTTAATCTCAACTGTGTAGCTGCATCTTTTTATTGGTGGAGTTGGAAGAAAGATATCAAGAACTTTATCAAACAACTTTTCCCACAACAAATACTTACCAACAAAATTGAAAGCGTCACCGCACCTCTATAGGCTATGAGAAAATACAACTATACCCTTAAATGATAAATAGAAAAAGACGAGAATATCCTTCACCTCCTTCATCAGAGTTATCTGCTTCATTCTTGCTTTGTTCGCTTCGTTCTTCCAATCTTGCATCCGCTTCAATTTTCGTTTGCATTGGATCTGATTCTTCAGCATCCGATTCATCTGTATTTGATCTTCATTGTCAACAATCCGTTAAGAAAAGCATTCTATGCGTGTTGTGAAACTTGGAATCGTAGAGTTTGGAGGAGAATTTGCTTCAATTTGAATTAAAGCTTTAAACAAGTGAAAAGTAAAATTTTTTATGTTTATTAGCAATTTGTGAGTGATATTGATGATTAGGATAGTTAATTTGATGATTGGGTTACCGTCGACGGTGAATCTGCGTCGGAGAAGACGAACTTTGTAAGAACCGGATGCCCCGCGTCCGGTTTACATTTTGGAAAAAAACCTAAATGTCGGATGGGGGCCATTCGGTTATAATTTTTTTCCAAAATGTAAACCGGATGACACCCCATCCGGTTTACAATTTTTTTCAAAATATAAACCGGATGGGAAACATCCGATTCAGTATTTAAAAAAAAAATAGAAGGTTCTTTTGGTCATTTTTAGAAGAACAATTTTGATATTTTTAAAATTTATAGAGGTGTAGGACGAGGGTATTCGGGTGGAGAAAGAATCCGTCCCACTTCCCATTCTAGCACAAGTAGAGTTTTCTTTGTGGATTTTATGATCCACATTCCCACCTTGTGATCGTGTAATAAAATATACACATTTTGTAGCCTTGGTGATACAAATTTAGAGGGATTAATATAATTTTGGCTTTTTGTTGTAATTTTTTTTAATTAAGATTGAATGTTCATATGAGAAAAATAAAATAAAAAACTAAAAAAAAAGTGAATTATATTTTGGTGTCAATATGCTTCACCTCGTTATGATAGAAGACCTCTTACCACTATGTCATTGACATTTCCCCAATTTCATGCCCTCTACAATCATCTATCTCCCACCATTCGAGACATGTTCCACCTTTATTTCTCTATTAACACCAGAACTGACCTCTAATAACATCGTCTTTTCCTTGATAATCTCAAAAAGAATTGCACCATCTAATGAACGTTTGCCACTAAACATTCACCACACCAACCACCACTTCAACTTTGGTAACTAGGTTTGGGTTCATCTTCGCCTTTATTCTCTGTGAACAGTCGAACATCAAACCTCACAGCAACATGCCTCTCGTAACTTTGGCTCATATGATGTGCTCCTATGCATTAACACGGTGGCTTATGAACTCCATCTCCCACCAAATGTAGTAGGCCAACAAATGCAAAAACTCTTCTACTTCCTATACCAGTTGCATCTACCCCGGTCGAACAACCAATGTAAAACTTTCAAAATAATTAATATAAAAAATATTTTTTCTAATAATGACGTGTAGCATCTTCAATCCGACTCTTATAAAAGGATAAATAAATCGAAAGATACTTTAGGTAAAATATGTCGAACTATATAGAAATCAAAATAACATACTCTCAGTAAATTAAGAGTTATTTGTTGAGTTACACAAAAAAAAAAAAT
>Ga0099824_1010558_pt1 | contig 10824 bp, 5 predicted proteins | sample SiratrowhiteBW_FD_76837 | JGI IMG/M metagenome (GOLD analysis project Ga0099824, IMG submission 76837) | Root nodule microbial communities of legume samples collected from California, USA - Siratro white BW | ecosystem: Host-associated > Plants > Roots > Nodule | place: USA: California... | reverse complement strand
GATAAAAAGATAGTCATTGCTTGTGTACATAGTACAATTATTATAATTCCCAAGACAAACAATACATACTAGGGTAAGTTAATGAAATAAATTTTCAACATAAGAAAAAAATATATCACAACAATTCAAATTTATAAAATATCAACATACAAAACAATATAGATCACATATGGATCTATACATCAAAGATATTCAACAAGCGAAATACCAGCTGACACCTTTTGGAAGACCCATATTGAGTATGTCCCACTAAAGACTAACATTTGATTAAAATCAATAATTAGATTAACCCGTGAACCCAAGGATAATGGATCAGGATGAGTTCAATACAAGATGATTGTCAGTACTTAATACATAAATCAAATAACGGTTCACATATCATTCGAGATTGATGGTCACAATTTCATACAATTCTTATCACCTCAACAACCATTTTCATACAATATACATCATTTAAAAATTTCATAAATCAATTAAATATACTAATTAATATTCATTTCATGTTTAAAATAAACATTCATATACATTCTATTGAAAAGATAAGAAAAGGAATTATTTTAGCTTGAATGAAAACTAGCTCACTTGAGTAAAATTATTTTAGTGTGAGGCAAAAGTAGCTCGCTTAAGAGAAATTTGGTTTCCTTTAGCAAAATTTTGCGATAGGGTTGAGTTGTAGTACTATTGTCGTTTGAGCTAAAATTGACTTGCTTTAGCGAAATTCTGGCCAAGAAAAGACTTGGTACTTAATTGTGTCTTAGTGACGCACCTCCCCTTCTTAAGAATACCCCTTGGTATGTTGAACTTCTTCTTTTTCCTTTTTAAATACCTCCTATACAAAACTCAAAATGTCTAGGCATTCTTCTTACCATAATGGGAGTGACTCTAAGTTAAAGTAAATATGCTTTAAAAGAATTTTTTTCAGAACTTAAGTCACATAAATTGTAGAGACAACGAGAGGCTTTAAACAAAATAAATGTTGAAGCCCAATTTGCTATCGTAGAGGAGGAGATCAAGACTTTGAGAAAGAAGAAAGAGAAAAATAAATTGAAATAAAAGACAAGTAAAAAATTCATATAAAGGGTCAGAATATGTTGAGAGTCCTCCAAATCATCAGAAAACCTCCCTCACAAGCATATACATCCTCACAGATTTTACTCTAAGACTTTTCACTCTCACTACCTCTTGCAACCTCATCTTTGCTACTGTAAATGTTTGTGCCCCTCAAGAGAATGTTTCTTATGGAGGGACACTAGGTTTTAACATGTCCTCTGTCTAGACACTTGAGACACTTTATATCATTAAGTGAGTGTGTAATGAATGCTCATTTTTATTTTTATATTTTTTCTTTAGCTAGGTTTGGCGAAGGTTCTTCTTTGGGTTTTCCCTTCTGATACTTACCCTCCCTCTAGAATTCTTTCTTGAAATAAGAACCAAAATATAAACTTTTACCCTTTCTCAAATTTTGTTGTTAAACTTTATTGCAAATTTGAACCAAATCATTCAAAGTTTTGTATGGCAAAAGTTTAACCTTGTCTCTTATTTCAACAATGAGTCTGCTCATAAACCTAGCGATTGTAGTGTTCTCCTCTTCCCTGATTCCAACCCTCAACATGTACAGCTCCATATTTTGTCTATGTTTTTCTACACTCATATTTTTTTGATGGAGTCTTTGGAGCTTGTCCATACCCTGTTATAATATGATAGAATATGAGGATGCCTCATAGCACTTCTTAAATTATTTCAATACAAAATTGGAAGCTTAATGTGGAGACATCTTTCTCTTTCCAGTAAAGTCTACCAATACATGACATACCTTTGAAAACTAAAAGTGGCCAATGTGGATTTTGTTCTCTCACTTATCTAATGGTAGAAGAAGAGTTGCTCAACTTTAATTCCCAAAATAAATATGCATTTGCATCCTCTTTACCATGGATATATGGCAAGTCAACCTTAGACTCTCTAGTTTGTTTTACTGGTTATGCCTTCTAAGGGGTTCAAGTTGATAACATTTATCAATCCTAAAAATGTATTTTTCAATATGTGATCCTCCTGTATCAGACCCCATTGATGAACTAAATTTACTTTTTAAAAAATTTCTTTGTGTTTTCTCTTTTTTTTGATGTAAGCCCCTAAGATCCTTCTTGTTAACACTTTTTCCATTCAATGGAAACTGCACTAGTTGCTCATATAGCAAGTAATAAATATATTGTTCACTCAATAGACTTATGCAATACACAACAATATTCACAATTATAATAAAATTAAACCAAAGAATAATTCCATAATTTGAATGATTTGTGCAAGAAAATAAATTAAATATTTTAATAATTTTATGACACAGAGAGCAGAATAAGGTTAAGGATCGATGATACGAATATTGCTAGGATTAGACTTCACCATACCTTCCTCTCATGCATAAAACAATTACATTATTTTCTTAACTAATGTTAATGTCAACTCACAATAATACCCAAACCCTAATTCCTTAAGTGAATGAGCCTAAACTTCCCTATTAACTGTCCTTGATCAATTATATAGAAAAGACTTGCTTTTATCACAAGGGTTTAAGACAATAAATGAACCATGCTCTATTCCTAGATACAAAGCTTTCATTAGATATTTCAATTCAGATACTGATTACCAATGATATTTCTCAATACCTTTAGAATCAAAGTGTTAAGCCATGAATTAACACAACAAGCACTAAACGAAGAATTAAAATACTAACATTAACAGGAAAAGACATATAAATACAACATTGAAGGTGCAGTTGACTCTAGAAGGAGGGTTGAATGGAGCCCACAAACTCGATTTGTAGCAGATGATAAATAAGCGGCGATAAAAATTAATTTTGGGACACACAAGACAACAATAAAATTAAATCCAAGGCACACAGGATTTACCCTAGTTCACTCAAACTTGAGCTACATCAAGTCCCCTTAAGCAATTACTTAAGATATTTTAATAATCTACTGATTATAACAAGTATTACCACATCTTCATCTTACATGAGTATTCTCTCCTCTCTAGGAAACACAAGTATTATCTCCTTTCCAGGAAATCTAAGTAAACAAATCTCTCTAGGTTATACCAGTCACAATCTTCCGCTGAGATCAAAATCACTCAATATTGAAAGAAACACTAAAAAGAGAGAACAATGAAACCTCACAAGGGTTACTTCACAATGGTGAAGAATTACACAATGGTTTCGCACAAACTAAACCTGTATATGCTCTCAATAACATAGTTATAATAAACACTCAAATATTTAGTAAATTCTTCAATGTGTTGTCTAGTGTATTTTTCTTTTTGTTTCTTGTATTCTTCAACTTGAAATTGTTTCTCTATATGTAGCTTTGTAGAAACCAGTCGTTAGATGCTTGAAAGAGAAATCTTAACAATCTGATGAACTTAAGCTCAAACAATAAATCTAATTTTAATTCTACATTAAAATTGATTAATTATGTATGAAATAATTTAACACATTATACGACAAAGATATTTAATAGAAAGTAATCACAAATAGTTTCCAAAATAGGGTCATTAAGAATTTGAATTTTGAAAAACTTATATAAATTGTACCAATATTTATAGTTGCAAACTAGCTAATTTTGGTCCAAATAATATCTCAATTTTCATATTTAATGCAAAAATTAAATCATTAATGTGCAACAAAAAATTCAAATTGAAACAAAGCTTGAATGGTGAAGAATAAATCATAAACTATAAAATCTTTATCTCAATTAAATACAAATCAAACTTAATTTGAATAAATTTTAATTTATTTCTAATATGATATTTGAAAATAAATCAACTTTAAATGATATGATTCAAAATAAAATTGAAAGAAGATTTCAAAACAAATTTAAAACATTTACTTATATTTATTTTTTATTTTTAACTTACAATTTTTTTAATTCTAAACAAAATTAATTTAATGAAATAATAGTAAACAAAAACTTATCTGGTCTATAGTTCATTTGTACATATTCCTCATGCTTAAAGATATGTGAACATTAATGTAATAGACACACAAGATCATCAAATACAAACATGCATTTGGAGTCATTGTTATTAAAACTTTGTTAAATGATTCTATCATCTAAATGGACTTTTAAACTATTTGAAAATTCAACAAATATTGATTACATGAGAGTTTGGTAAGTTACATTTAACCCCAACAACAATGGGTTTAGTTCCTCATAGACATGAGAATCCTAAACATACAAAATGAATAGTGGAAGAAGATGATTGCATAAAAAACACTAAAGTTGTAATCTAAGACTGAATTTTTTCTCCTTTGGCTCTCTGTGTATAAACCCTAACACAGACACTAATTAAATATATTTTGAATGTCGTTCACGATCGACTCAACTTTTATGGTGTCAGGGGCAACTCTTCCTATAAGGTTTAAGATTCAACTCGCGTCCAACTTCAGTGGCGCTGGGTGCGACTATGCTATATTGGCTCCTATTTTTTGCATTCCTTCATAGGCATTTTATCCTTTCTCCTCCTTTATGGTGTGTATCCTTCTTCACAGGCTTCAATCTTTTTTTTTTTCTACATCTAATGCTTTGTATTATCTTTTTAAGCAAACTAAGGAAAATTAGTGCAACTTACTATTCTCAGACTCCAGTAATCAATTTATTAACAAAAACCTAATTAAATAAGGAAGTAAGCTGGGTTCAATTTTAGAAAGAATTGATTTCATGATAAAATTAGGTTCAAAATGTGATAAAAATAGATGTTATCACTCCTCTAAGATGACAAGTTGGGAATGACGTTCAATTTTTCCTTTATTTTTGATAATTGTCTCTTGTTGTCTTCATAGTTTTAGTTCTTGAGTTCCCATGATAATTCTTTCAAATCAATTGGAGTATCACTCAAGTCACTACTACAATAGTTAGAAGAACACCTAGAAATCTTAAGTCTTATGTAAAAAAAAAAAAAATTCACAAAGAAATGATAGGCTCTACACACTGGGGGATTCTCAGGAAAGAGAGGTGCTCACTTGGACAACTTAAGAAACAAATCTTTTCTAGTCAGAAACTTATCCCAATATATTTCACAATCCTTTTCTAAATGAAAATTACTTAAACATAAGAGAAGGCTATGATATAACTATAAGCAGACGAAACAAATTTTGCAAGCAAAAAAATTAATAACAATTGCAAAAGTTGAAAATTAAACGAATTCCTTAGGTGACTTGTTGGCATTTTTGAACTTTCAAGACACACACCATCTACACGATTACTAATCCACAAAAATAATTATTTGAAATTTTTCACAACTCAAAGAAATATAATGAAAATTTATCTAAAATGTTAAACAACTTATACTCCTCTTTGGTATTTGTCTTTCTACTTTGAGCTTTCTACTTGTTAGTTCCCTCAAGGGGAGTCATCCTTGACATGATTTTCACCTTCTCCAATATGCTACCTAGAAGATTATTAATCATTTTCCAGACAAGATCACAAACCAAGAATTATTCGACCTCAAGAGATCCAAGAACATAAAATTATAAAAACTCAAATTAGAAATGCTAAACTCAAGAGAATTGATAAGAAAAAAACTCAAGGAGTAATTTTATAAGACACAAATCAAGAAATTAAAGATACAAAAGTAGTAGACAAACAAAATGAAATCCTATGAATGGTTATAGAATAAATTTATAAAACAAAAACAAATTCTAGATTAGTTGCTACTGGAGTTGCATGATTTATGTAATTTTTTATATAATGATTTTGACCTTGAAATTTTCATCCAAGATTCATGTTTGAATATATGAAATGGTCATAGCAATATTTGGTCAAAAAAACCACTAGAAAATATTAGAACAACGGAGTTGACAAACTTTGTTTAAGAACTAAACATCCTGACTTTTATGACTTATCACTTTTTTTCTCTTTTTGAATTAGGATGCACCTTTTTTTAACACAAATTCAAAGACATTAATTTATTCAAATCCTCTTCACGTTCAAATTTTTTTTGTACTTTTCTTATGATAAAATTTATTTGACAAAACTTCAAAGAATGGAAACCTATAGAAATTGAACAATAGGAACAAAACTACAAGAAATAATTGAAATATAACTCTGTGATAGTTTTTAATGATCTAATAACAAGTAATAGAATTCAAATATGCAAAGGAAAGAGAACACAGAAACATTATAAATAAAGCAAACTTGTGGTACACTTACTAGACTACACAAAGCATTTTCAGAAACACTTTGTAGGCATAAGTAATGAAATTTATGACAAGATGATAGGATTTTAGCTTTGCTACGATCAATTGAGTTTCGTTCCTCTTATATATTTTTGGCCATGATTTAGTAGTTGTTCCCTTGCTTTGAGGTTTTTCATCATCCCAACTTGAACGCTGACCTATGTCATATACACTTAAATGACTGGTGGTGTGATTGTGGGGAGTTTTAAGCTCTTCAACTGCCTTGTCCTCATGTTACCATTTTTTATTCGTGTTGTCATTTGAAAATAAGGATATTTGTTGATCTTGTTTATAGTCTCCACAATATTTACAAGGCATAAGTCCAATTTCATCAATTTAGAATGAGAATTATTACTTATATGGGATAAAATTTCATTCCCCACCCCCACATGAACATAAGGAATCAATTAGACTAACACCTAACCGTATCCATAATGAAATGGACAAGACAATTCCAAATAAACCAAAAAAAATGTTCATATTGTCTCAATGAAGGTCATAATAGAAGCAGTTGTCCATATACAAAATAACATATCGTTATTTGTAACATGTACATGGTATTTATTGAAATTTCATTACTTAATCTAACATCCTTATTTCTTCTACTTATGTTCTTTTTTCCCACAACATATATCTTACAATTAATTTTCTATTCTTCTAATATGCATAAAATAAATTAATTTAAATTTTGATTCCAAAATTAAATTTATAATGCAAATTTATAATAAATCAAACTTACTAATTTATAAAAATTTTAATAATTTAATTAAACAATTTATTAATTTAATCACACATAAATATAACATTCTTTATATTTTCATTACAAAACCTAAGAGAACCGTAAAAAAAAATTCTCCAAAGTTGAAGTCGTGAGGGCGTGGCACAACTTCAGTGCAAAAATAAAAGCCCTAATCCCATGATAATTAAAGTTCTTTTTATTTTGGAGTGAAATAAACCCTAATACCATGATAAATAAAGTTGTACCCAATCAACATGATTTTGGTTATCTAAATTTTATACGAAGGTCATGGTACCCTGACATGACTTCTTCGTTTGACTTATGTCCACATTAAAGTTGTGCATCACCATAACCACTTCTTCAAAACAAAGTCGTGCCAAAATGACTTATCCATATATAGTTAATAATTTTTGCCCGTTCTGGTAATATTAAAAGTGAAGTGCACCATTTTGGTGCAAAAACCTTTAAATTACAAACCATTCTCTAAAGGTATGGCAAACCACATGCATTGTGGGAAAACATTCATAGAAGAAAAAGTGTTAGAATCTATCATATGTGAAGGCTTTGGATGACTTCATGTCTATAGTTATTAGTGACAAGGTTACTATCAAATGTCACCCCTCTCAAAGAGGAAATTGACTACCTAGAAAGTGGTAGAAATTATTTTTTAATTTTAGGCTTAATTAAGTTTTGAGTTCCTCACGACTTAGGATATTTTCAATTGAGTTCTTATTAAATTATTTTGGTTTACTGAGTATTCAAAATTTTTGATATTTTTCAATTGAATTTTTTAGTTAATTGGGTGACGTGGTTGTTATCATGCATCATCATCTTGCTTACTTGTCTCACAGTGTTAAAAAATATGAGATTTTGTAGTTAATATAAATTGAAATTGTCGTTAATGTAAAACAACAATTAAGTTTTGTTACTTTAATTGAAAATGTGTTGGATAACAGAAAACTATTATCATCACCTACATCAATGTCAATGGTGATGATAACGCGATAGTTCCTTGATCATTGTAGGTGATGACATGGAAGCCATTAGAGAGCATGAAGATTCCATTATCTAACATGTTTTTAATTAAAACAATAAAAGTCACTTGTCATTTTACATTAGTTGCAGTATCATTTTATATATGAAGCACAAAACAACATCACATTTCTTAACACACGAAGACAAATAAGTGACCAAGTAAGATAAACAACCATGTCACTCAATTAGTGGAAAAATTAAAATAATTGAAATATATAAAAATTTTGAGTATTCAATATACATAAAATACTCAAATTTATAGGAATTTAAAACTTAATTAAGCACTAATTTTTACTATGTTTATTTTTAAGTTTGAATTTAATTACTAAAAATGGGATAACTTTTATTATTAATAAGCCTTCAAGTATTAGGCGTAATCAAAATGGTTTACACGTTAAGGAAATTGCTGAAGCAGTTATAAGGTGGTAGATTTTCAAAGAGTCTTGTGCGTTACGTTTCAATTACTTTTGGGTATGAAACGTGGTGTTAGATTAGATAGGAGTGAAAGGTAGGAGACAATAGAATTAGTTGTCATACGTGGTCAACTTGTCCTTGCTTAGTTGACTAATTAAGTTGGCACCTTCCCATCCATTTCTTCAAACCTTTTCTCTTATTTATTCTTTTTTTTGACTTTTTGCACAAAACAATTCTATCCTCAATTCTTTCCCTTAGGTTGCAAGCCACACAGTTTGTGTTAGACCATTTTGTCCTTTATAACAATGCATTTATCATTGGACTATATATGTACTCATATTTACATTATGTAAACATATTTGCACAGAGAGATATCATGTTACTTTCAATCCTTTTTTTTTCTTTTAATACAAAAAGTGAAAGATGAGTTTTCATTGGGGCATTTGGAGCTTATGATACTTATCCCTGATCTTCAGTTCATTGATTCTTATTAGAAATTATCATCAGGAGACTGCTGACATGATAAACAACTAAATTATATATAAGCATAGGTTCTTATAAATACATTTTTATTATAAATTAAATATTTAATTAGTTAAATTAAAAATAAAATATAATTTGATTATTACACTTTTGTGGTGATAAAGTTGTTAAACATTATACAATGAAAAACTATTAAATAGATAAACATTTTGTAAATTATTTTTGTGTGATTTTTATTGTATTAAACATTTTTAATTTTTTCTTATATTCATAAACAAATGGAATTATTTCTTTGAAATTATAATATAAATTTTCTTATCTTATTTTAATAAATATAAATATAGTGTAAGTAAAATATAATCAAATTATAAAAACAATTAAATGTACGTTGTAGTTGTTAATTAACTCTAATCATACTATACGTTTAAATACAGTAAACAATTTTGTTTGGTTTGGTTGAATTCTTAACTTTTAATTTAAAATTCAAAAGGCAACCGTTATTTTTTTTTAAAAAAAAGGTCAATTCAAAAAATAAAAGGAAAGTTAATTTTTATTATTTTTTAATAATACACATCATAAAATATGAGTAAAATGTTCAAGTAAAAATAAAAAAAATGAAAAAGATGAAGAATAAGAAAGAAAAATGTTGATTATTTGTATTAATAATAATAAATAAATTATAAAAAAAACTTGTTTTGTAAAGAAAATCATTAAACTTTAACATAGAATTGAGAATAAATTAGATTACAAATGATAAAATGATATAATGTCATGTCATCTATTTTTATTGATTGTTTTATAAGAGTTCCATATTTTGTGTTGCTTAGTTTTTTTTATTGAGACGTGCTTTTGTTTTTCTTTTTAATATGAGTTTGGTATAGTTCCTCTTAATTGGTATATTATGTTTTTCTATTATTATACATGATAAATGAATGGGAAATTTTGAGAGGTTAAGATATCCAAATTTAAAATAACTTTTTAATAAACACATATTTCTCATAGATACTAAATCTTAAACCTTAAATTCTACACTAAAACAAATAAAATAAAATAAATTTAGAAATGTTAGTTGACTTATGAGAATTCCCAAGTTTTCTTAAATAATTTGGTAAGCACATAGTTCTCACTAGACGTGGCAAACGAGAAACTCCCATTCGCATTAAAGTATGAAAGAGATGGAAAAATGAAGGGTAATATAGTAAATGCAAAGTGTGAAGAGCATGACGAGAGGGCAGTGTGACCCCACGCGCTTCTCGTGTCTTCCTTAACACGACTTGGCTTCAATCAATCGCAATGTCTTATGTCATTCATATGCACTTTCTCACCTCTTTCCGTTCCCTCGTTTTTCTTGTCAAACACAAATTCATTTCTTTTTCTTCAACCATTTTTTCCTTCAAAGTATAGAACAAACCCACATAGATAAAGGGAAAAGTGTCACCTTTTTAATATCTTTTAAGCAAACACAAGTGTAGTGTGTGACTTCAGTTTCTGCCAGGGGATAATGGGTAACTGCCTAGGTTCTTCGGCTAAAGTACAAGCAGCTCACAGTTCCAGAACCCCTTCTGGTACCTTTTGCTTTTCTCTCACCCATTCTTCATTCGCCGTGCAATGTTTCACAAGATTTTAAATTGTGATTGCAGTTGCAATTTCATTGGCATCCTTATGCTGCTGCAATTGTGGTAGCTATGATGGAAAAAAATCTAAAGGATCCTACTGAAATCGTCATTTCCAACCACTTTTTGAAACTTTTTTTTTTTTTTTTTTTTTTTTTGGGGGTTTTTGTTTTTTTTTTTTTTCTTTTTTGTTTTTGGTGCTGCCAGGCGGGGTTTGTTGGGTTGGTTTTTGGCTGGGTCCAATCCATGGGGTTACTTGAACTTGGATTGGGGGATTGTGCTTTCTTTTTTTTAACATTACCATTTGGTGGGGG
>Ga0099824_1010557_pt1 | contig 10826 bp, 2 predicted proteins | sample SiratrowhiteBW_FD_76837 | JGI IMG/M metagenome (GOLD analysis project Ga0099824, IMG submission 76837) | Root nodule microbial communities of legume samples collected from California, USA - Siratro white BW | ecosystem: Host-associated > Plants > Roots > Nodule | place: USA: California... | reverse complement strand
TAATTTTTTTTTTATATATATATATATATATATATATATATATATGTTTTGATATAAGTATACTCTTTGTTAATATATATATATATATATATCTAAACCCTATACTCTTTATTGAAAGTTTGTATTAGGTGTTTTAAGGACACAAAATTAAGTAATATCTTTAATTGTCTTTTAAAAGTTATTTTTCGATCAATATTAACCTTAATTTATTATTTTTTTAGACATTATTTATGATAAAAAGATATAAAAATAATTTGTGATGAGAATAAATATATTTTTATTGATAATTGAATGGGGAGATTTTGTATTCATAATTGAGAAAATGAATGAGAAATTTATTTTTTAATGAAATAAAAAAATATGTGTAGTGCAAAAGAATAAAAGTAGGCTTTCTAGTTAGGAAAAACAAATTTAAATTACAACTATAAAGAATTAAAAGGTTAACTGTAATTATTTTTCGATGCATTCTTTATGCACTTTTGTACTCTCTTTTTATAGCTTTATAGACTTTACAAAATGACCATTATACCATTGATGAAAAAAATTAAAGAAATCATATATTTTCTAATCCTTTTGTATTTCGGATTCCATAATCGAAATTAAAAAAAAAATATGTTTCAAATATAAAAAAATATATTTTACAATGTACAATTTAGAATAAAAATTATAAAATTTATATTTTTTATTATACAATTTCAAATATTAAGGTTGTATTATGAGTTTTGTAATTCAAAATATTAAAAAAAATTTGTATTTTAGATTGTGTAATCAAGAATATAAACAAACTAAAAAGGATACTTTCGGTATTTTAAAAAACATGAGTGCAGGAATAACTTATGGAGGTGCAAGAAGAATGTGCGATATCTTTTTAAGATTAAAGTAATGAGTTTTAAGTAGCGGACTTTACTTTCTTATCTATAGATCAATTTTGATTAGAATAAGGCATAATCTTTTTCCTAAGTCTCAAGTTTTGAAATAAACATTTTTGCTTTGGTGATTTATATCTCTTGTCATTTTTATGTCTATTTTAGATGATAATGTTATGATGTCCTTGTAAAAAATTTACTATAGATGAAGCAAATGGTAACAAAATAATTTCATTTTTATAAGTTGTTCACTTTAACTACACACTTTATCGAACAGTCTATTTAGTCACATAAAAAACATACTAAACACATGCCTTAAAACATTGTAAAGACACAGATCTAAACATACTCAAAAATCCTAAACACACTCTAAAACTGATTAAAAGCTTTAAACTCATTACACACTAACATATTTTAACTATACTTCAAGAAGAAACAAACACTTAAAAACTCTAACTTAACTTTAACTAATACTTCAGACAGCCTTAGTAAAAAAAACTAATTATATACTAACCTATACACACTCAAAGCATACTTTAAAACTATTTAAAATTTAAAACTCTAAATCTAGTTGTATACAACTATCTACTAACTTGAAAAAAACTCTATAAATAGGAACTTTTCAGCTAAAGACTCTCCTTACCCTAAAGTTTTGAGGCGACAGCCACCTTCTAAGCTTCTAGTTACTCCTAAATCTATTGTCTTCCACCATCTCTAAATCCATTTTTACTTACCCTAACTTTTCAGCCAAAGACTTTCCTTACCCTAAACGTTTGAGGCGGAACCCACCTTCTAAGCTACCAGTTACTCCAAAATCCATTGTCATCCACAATCTCCAGATCCATTTTCACTTATCCTAAACTTTTCAACCAAAGACTCTCTTTTCCCTAAACTTTTGAGACGGCACCCACCTTTCGAGCTACCTGTTACTCCTAAATTCATTGTCATCCATCATCTCTAAATGCACCCACCTCCTAAGCTACCAGTTACTCCTAAATCCATTATTATTCACCATCTCTAAATCCATTTTCACTTATCCTAAACTTTTCAGCTAAGGACTCCTCTTACTCTTAAATTTTGAAAGCTAATAAAGTATAAATATAATAATATTTTAATGTAATTTATAATGGCTAATTTATATTATTGAAAGTATTAAGTTGTGGCGTTTATAATGATTAAATTGATGATAATGTGTAGATTTATGAAAAACTTATTAGGTAGCTTTTTATAAATAAATAAAAAAGCGTTTAAGATATAAACTCATCGTAAAAAAATAAAATTTGAACTGCATGATTTAGTTTCGATGATTTTTCTTATTTCACTGTACATTTTCTTATTAATATGAGTGATTTTTTAGTTTAAAATTAAATTGAAATGCATTATGAACATTTTTATTAAATATAAAGATAAACTAAAACACATTTAGTATATAAAAAATTACGCAACAAATACACTATAAATTCTGAATACACGTAAACGTTAATGTTTTTATAATATTTATTAATGTTTTTATAACCTCTATTTCTTATTATGAACACAACTTTATAAATTAAAATATTTAATTGTTTACATAATTTCTTAAACTTATTTTTTTCAGTGATTTTTCATTTTAGATTAAAACATATACTAATAACGAGAAGAAAGAGAAACATATATGATATTTTTATGTATATGATATTTTTATGTTGCTTTGTATGATAAAATGATATTACGTCAAGTACTCGGTCAATATATTACTTTTCTTCACTAAGTTGACTATGTTGCAAAATACAATACTATTTTGCTTGATTACGAGAGTGTATTTATTAATTGATCAAAGCTCTTCCAAATGTAATCTTTTTTTCACAATTTTTTTTTTTTTACGAAAAGGTAAGCATTAGTTACAAAAACGACCAACTCAACATAAGCTTTTAATATCTAAAACTATTTCTAATGTTTTGATTTTAACAAAATATATATATATATATATATATAAAGTATAATCTTTATTGAAAGTTTATATTAGGTGTTTTAAGGATAGAGAATTATTTGTTAAGTAATATTATCAATTGTGTTCCGATCAATATTAAAGTTAATTTATTAAAGTTTTTTTTAGACATTATTTATGCTAAAAAGATATAAAGTTAATTTGTGCTGAGAATAAATATATCTTTGATTGATAACTGAATGAGGAGATTTTGTATTGATAATTAAGAGAATGAATGAGAAATTTATTTTTGAGTGAAATAGAGAAAAACATGTGTAATGCAAAAAAAGAATAAAAGTAGTCTTTTAATGTAGGAAAAACAAATTTAAATTACAACTATAAAGGATTAACTATCTTTTGATGCATTCTTCTTGCACCTCAGTGCTTTTTTCTTACGGTTCCACAGACTCATCAAAATGATCATGATACTATTGATGAAAAAAATTTAAGAAATTATATACTTTCTAATTCTTTTGTATTTCGGATTACATAATCAAAATTAAAAAAAAAATATGTTTCAAATATAAAAATATATATTCTAGATTGTACAATTCAGAATACAAATTACAAAAGTTATATTTTTGATTATACATTTGGAAATATTAAGGTTGTATGTTGAGTTATGTCAAGCAAAATCTAAAAGAAAATTTGTATTTCAGATTGTGTAATCCATAATATAAACAATCTAGAAAGGGTACTTTCGATATTTTAGAAAATATGGGAGTGCACGAATAACTCATGAAGGTGCAAGAAGAATCTGTCATATGTTTTTAGGGTTAAACTAATGGACTTTAAGTAGCGAACTTTACTTGTTTATCTTTAGGTCAATTTTGATTAGAATAAGACATTTACTATTTGCTCTTCCATATCTTTTTCCTAATTCTCAAATGTTTTGAAATGACCATTTTTGTTTTGGTGATTTATATCTTTTGGTCATTTTTTTTGTCTCTTTTAGATGATAATGTTATGAAGTGCTAGTAAATGCATTTATTATAGATGGAGTAAATGGTAAAAATAATTTCACTCTTACAAATTATTCACTTTAACTACACACTTTATCTAACATTCCATTTAGTCACATTAAAAAAACACACTAAACATCTTCCTTAAAACATTATAAAGACACAAATCTACACATATTCAAAAATCCTAAACACATTTAAAACTGATTAAAACCTTTAAACTCATTACACACTAACATATTTTAATATATTTCAAGAAGACACAAACAATTAAAAGCTCTAACTTCACTTTAACTAATACTTACAACCTTAGTGAAAAAAACTAATTATACTAACCTACACACACTCAAATGACCTAAGCACACTTTAAAACTAATTAAAATCTTTTAAATCCTAAATCTATATGTATACAACTATCTCCTAACCTAAAAAACACTCTATAAATAGGAACTTTTCAGCCAAAGACTCTCCTTATCCTAAATTTTTGAGGTGGCACCCACCTTCTCAGCTAGTAGTTACTCCTAAATCCATTGTCATCTACTATATCTAAAATCTGTTTTCGCTTATCCTAAACTTTACCCTAAACTTTTGAGGCGGCACCCACCTTCTGAGGTACCAGTTACTCCTAAATCCATTGTCATCCACCATCTCTAAATCCATTTTCACTACCCTAAATTTTTTAGCCAAAGACTCTCTTTACCGTACATTTTCTTATTTCACTGTACATTTTCTTAATTCACCATACATTTTCTTAGTTTGAGTGAATTTTTTAGTTTAAAATTAAATTGAAATACATTACAAACACTTTTATTAAATATAAAGATAAACTAAAACACATTTAGTATATAAAAAAATTACATAACAAATACACTATAAATTCTAAACACACATAAACATCAATGTTTTTATAATATTTATTAATGTTTTTATAGCCTCTATTTCTTATTATGAACACAACTTTATAAATTAAAATATTTAACTATTTACATAATTTCTTAAACTTATTTTTTTCAGTGATTTTTCATTTTAGATTAACACGTATACTAATAACGAGAAGAAAGAAAAACATATATGATATTTTTATGCTCTTTTGTCTGATAAAATATATTACGTCAAATATTCAGTCAATATATTAGTTTTCACTCACTAACTTGATTATGTTACAAAATACAATATTGTTTTGCTTAATGAGAATGTATTTATTAATTGATGATATCTTTTTCAAATAAAGAAATGTATTATTTTTTTACAAAACATTTAAAGTCAAAATGCTCCTGATTCATAATTTTGATACTTGTGATGTAGTAATTATAACAAACTCTTTTTTTTTTTTTTTACCAAAAGTTAAGCATTAGTTACAAAGAGGACCAACCGAACATAATTTTTTAATATCTACAACTATTGCTTATGTTTTGGTTTTAACAAAATATATATCTATATTGATATAAGTATATTCTTTATTGAAAGTTTATATTAGGTGTTATAAGGATACAAAATTATTTGTTAGGTAATATCATTAATTGTCTTTTAACAATTATTTTCTGCTCAATATTAAAGTTAATTTATTCAAATTTTTTTAGACATTATTTATGATAAAAAGATATAAAAAAATAAGTTGTGGTGAGAATAAATATATCTTTCATTGATAATTGAATGGGATGATTTTGTATTGATAATTGAGAAAATAAATGAGAAATTTATTTTGAGTGAAATAAAAAAAAACACGTGTAATGTAAATGAATATAAGTAGTCTTTCTAATAGGAAAAACAAATTTAAATTACAACTATAAAGGATTAACAATAACTCTCTTTCGATGCATTTTTCTTACACCTTTGTACTTTCTTCTTAAAGCTCCATAGACTCATCAAAATGACTATTATATCATTGATGAAAAAAAATTAAAAAAATCATATACTTCCAACTCCTTTTGTACTTTGGATTGCATAATCAAAATTAAAAAATAGTATGTTTCAAATATAAAAAAATATATTTTAGATTGTACAATTCAGAATACAAATTACAAAAATTATATTTTTGATTATACAATTTGAAATATTAAGGTTGTATTTTGAGTTGTATAATAAAATATATAAAAGAAAATTTGTATTTCAGATTGTGTAATCTAGAATATATTCAATCTAGAAAGGGTGCTTTCAGTATTTTAAAAAACATGGGAGTCTAGGAATAACTCATGGTGGTGCGAGAAGAATTTGTCATATCTTTTTAGGGTTAAAGTAATGGGCTTTCAGTAGTGGGCTTGCTCATCTTTAGGTTAATTTTGATTCAAATAAGACATTTATTATTTGCATCTCCATATCTTTTACCTAAGTCTCACATGTTTTGAAATGACCATTTTTGCTTTGGTAATTTATATGTCTTGTCATTATTATGTCTCTTTTAGATGATAATGTTATGAAGTGCTAGTAAATGTATTTACTATAGATGGAGCAAATGGTCACAAAATAATTCCACTCTTTTAAATTATTCACTTTAACTACAGACTTTATCTAACACTCCATTTAGTCACATTAAAAAAGAAACACACTAAACACATTCCTTAAAACATTATAAAGACACAAATCTACATACATTCAAAAATCCTAAACAAACTCTAAAACTGATTAAAAGCTTTAAACTCATTACACACTAACATATTTAATATTTCAAGAAGATACAGACATTTAAAAACTCTAACTTTAACTAATACTTCAGATAGCCTTAGTAAAAAAACAACACTAATTATACTAACTTACACACACTTAAAAGACTTAAGCACACTCTAAAACTAATTAAAATCTTTAAAACCCTAACTCTATCTGTGTACAACTATCTACTAACCCAAAGAGAACTCTATAAATAAGAACTTTTTAGCCAAAGACTCTCTTTACCTTAAACTTTCGAGACAACACCCACCTTCTGAGCTACCAGTTACTCTTAAATCTATTGTCATCCACCATCTCTAAATCTATTTTAACTTATCCTAAACTTTTCAGCCAAAGACTCTCCTTACCCTAAACTTTTGAAACAGCACCCACCTTCTGACCTACCAGTTACTCCTAAATTCATTGTCATCCACCATCTCTAAATCCATTTTTACTTACCCTAAACTTTGCAGCCAAAGACTCTCCTTACCCTAAACTTTTGAGGTGTGCCAACGTTCTGAGCTACCATTACTCCTAAATTTATTGTCATCCACCGTCTCTAAATTTATTTTCACTTACCCTAAACTTTACGGCCAAAGACCCTCTTTACCCTTAAACTTTGAAAGTTAATAAAAGATAAATATAGTAATATTTTAATATAATTTATAACAGTAATTTATAAATATATAAAAAAAAAGTTTAAGATATGAACTCACCGTAAGAAAAATAAAATGTTAACTTCATGATTTAGTTTCGGTGATTTTTCTTATTTCACCTTACATTTTCTTATCAGTTTGAGTAATTTTTTAGTTTAAAATTATATTGAAATGCATTATGAACATTTTTATTAAATATAAAGATAAACTAAAACACATTGTAGTATATAAAAAATTACACAACAAACACACATAAATATTAATATTTTATAACATTTATTAATGTTTTATAACCTTTATTTCTTATTATGAACGCAACTTCATAAATTAAAATATTTAACTGTTTATGTAATTTCTTAAACTTATTTTTTTCAGTGAGTTTTCATCTTAGATTAACACATATACTAATAACGAGAAGAAAGAGAAATATATATAATATTTTTATGCTGTTTCGTCTGCTAAAATATATTACGTCAAATACTCAGTGTTGTATTATTTTTCACTTTGACTATGTTGCAAATATTTTGCTTCATGACGAGAGTGTATTCATTAATTGATCAAAACTTTTTCAAATAAAGAAATTGTATTCATTAATTGATCAAAACTTTTTCAAATAAAGAAATGTAATATTTTTTCACAAAAACATTTGAAGTCAAAATGCTCTATGAATCATAATTTTGATACTTGTGATGTAGCAACTATAATAAACTCTCTTTTTTTACCAAAAGTTAAGCATTAGGTACAAAGAGAATCAACTCAACATAATTTTTTAATATATAAAACTATTTCTAATGTTTTGATTTTAACAAAATATATATATATTGATATAAGTATACTATTTATCGAAAGTTTATATCAGATGTTTTAAGAATACAAAATTATTTGTTAAGTAATATCATTAATTGTCTTTTAGCAATTATTTTCCTATCAATATTAAAGTTAATTTATTCAATGTTTTTAGACATTATTCATGATAAAAATATATAAAAATAATCTGTGGTGAGAATAAATATATATTTGATTAATAATTGAATGGGAAGATTTTGTATTGATAAATTGAAAAAATAAACGAGAAATTTATTTTTGAGTGAAATAAAAAAAAAATATGTAATACAAAAGAATAAAAGTAGTCTTTCTAGATAGGAAAAAACAAATTTAAATTATAATGGTAAAGGATTAACTATAACTATCTTTTAATGCATCCTTTCTACATCTTTGTATTTTTACCTTGCATCTCCACAGACTCATTAAAATGACCATTATACCATTGGTGAAAAAATTAAGGAAATCAATATTTCCTAATCCTTTTGTATATCAGATATATAATCAAAATTAAAAAAAAAATTAAATATAAAAAAGTATATTATAGATTGTAAAATTCAGAATACAAATTGACAAAATTTATATTTTTGATTATTCAAATTGAAATGTTAAGGTTGTATGAGCTGTGTAATCCAAAATATATAAAAAAATTGTATTTCAGATTGTATAATCCAGAAAATAAACAATCTAGAAATTGTACTTTCGGTATTTTAAAAAACATGGGAGTGCAGAAATAACTCATCGAGATGCTAGAAAAATGTCTCATATCTTTTTTAGAGTTAAAATAATGGGCTTTAAGTAGCGGGTTTTATATGCTTATCTTTAGTTCAATTTGATTAGAATAAGGCATTTACTATTTGCATCTCCATATCTTTTTCCTAATTCTCAAATGTTTTGAAATGACCATTTTTGCTTTGGTGATTTATATCTCTTAGTCATTTTTGTGTCTCTTCTAGATGATAATGTTATGAAATGCTTTTACTATAGATGGAGCAAATGGTAACCAAATAATTTCACTCTTCTAAATTATTCACATTAACTACAAACTTTATCTAACACTCCATTTAGTCACATTAAAAAAACACACACTAAATACATTCCTTAAAACATTATAAAGACACAAATCTACACATACTCAAAAATTTTAAACACACTCTAAAACTGATTAAAAGCTTTAAACTCATTACACACTAACATATTTTAACTACACTTAAAAACTCTAACTTAACTTTAACTAATACTTCAGACAGCCTCAGTAATAAAAAAAAAGTAATTATATACTAACCTATACACACTCAAAAGACTTAAACACACTTTAAAACTAATTAAAATCTTTAAAATCCTAAATCCAGCTATATACAATTATCTACTTACATAAAAAAAACTCTATAAATAGGAATTTTTCAACCAAACACTCTTCTTACCCTAAACTTTTGAGGCGACACCCCATCTTGAGCTACCAGTTACTCCTAAATCCATTGTCATCCACCATCTCTAAATCCATTTTCACTTATCCTAAAATTTGTAGCCAAAGATTCTCTTTATCCTAAACTTATGAAGCGGCACACACTTTATGGGCTACCAGTTACTCCTAAATCCGTTGTCATTCACCATCTCTAGATCCATTTTCACTTAGCTTTCTATAAATAAATAAAAAAATGTTTAAGATATGAACTCAGTCATAAAAAAAATTAAAACTTTAACGGCATGATTTAGTTTGGGCGATTTTTCTTATTTCACTATACGTTTTTAGTTTTAGTGGTTTTTTAGTTCAAAATTAAATTGAAATGCATTATGAACATTTTTATTAAATATAAAGATAAACTAAAACATATTTATTATATAAAAAATTACACAACAAATACACTATAAATTCTAAATACACGTAAACATTAGTGTTTTCATAATATTTATTAATGTTTTTATAACCTCTATTTCTTATTATGAACGCAAATTTATAAATTAAAATATTTCACTGTTTACCTAATTACTTAAACTTATTTTGTTCAGTGATTTTTCATCTTAGATTAAGACATATATTAATAACGTGAAGAAAGAGAAATATATATAATATTTTTATGATGTTTTGTCTGATAAAATATATTAAGTCAAATATTCAGTTAATATATTACTTTTCATTAAGTTGACTATGTTGCAAGATACCATACTATTTTGCTTGATTATGAGAGTGTATTTATTAATTGATCAAAGCTTTTCCAAATAAAGAAATGTATATTTTTTTCACATTTTATTTTTACCAAAAGTTAAGCATTAGATACAAAGACGACCAATTCAACATAAATTTTTAATATCTAAAACTATTTCTAATGTTTTGATTTTATACATATATAAGTATATTCTTTATTGAAAGTTTATATTAGGTGTTTTATGGATACAAAATTATTTGTTAAGTAATATCATCAATTGTCTTTTAACAATTCTTTTCCAATCAATATTAAAGTTAATTTATTAACTTTTTTTGAGACATTATTTATGATAAAAAGATATAAAAATAATTTGTATTGAAGATTGCATAATCAATCTAAATTAAAAAAATGTACGTTTCAAATATAAAAAAAATATATTTTAGATTGTACAATTCAAAATAAAAATTATAAAAATTATATTTTTGATTATACAATTTGAAATATTAAGGTTGTATTATGAGTTGTGTAATCCAAAATATAAAAGAAAAATTGTATTTTAAATGGTAAAAATAATTTCACTCTTCCAAATTGTTCACTTTAACTACACACTTTATCTAACACTCCATTTAGTCACATTAAAAAAAAACACAAAATAAACACATTCCTTAAAAAATTATAAAGAAAAAAATCTAAAAATAATCAAAAAAACTAAAAAAAATATAAAAATAATTAAAAAATTTAAAATAATTAAAAAATAACATAAT
>Ga0099824_1010555_pt1 | contig 10830 bp, 4 predicted proteins | sample SiratrowhiteBW_FD_76837 | JGI IMG/M metagenome (GOLD analysis project Ga0099824, IMG submission 76837) | Root nodule microbial communities of legume samples collected from California, USA - Siratro white BW | ecosystem: Host-associated > Plants > Roots > Nodule | place: USA: California... | reverse complement strand
TAATTTAAAAAAAAAATATGAAAGAAAAAAAAAAAACAAAATTAAAGCAATTTGTGTTTTTAAAGGGGAAAAACATTTATAGGTTTAAAAGGTATTTTAATAAAAGTAAAATTAGTTTTTAAAAAAAAAAAAAAAGGTGTAAATCTTCTATTAAGTAACACTACTGGTTCTAGATATGGAAATTATACATTTTTAATAGTACGTTTACGTTTATGTTTTATTTCAAAAAAATTAACTGCATTACTTTGAAATATACATTAATGTTTAATATTAATTATTTTAAAATTATAATTCTCCCTTAATATTTTTAAAAAGTTACACTTCTAAACTGAAAAAATAATCCATGTTTAGAATTGTAAATATAATAAAAAAAATAACACATAAATTCTCTCCTTCGATTTGAATTTAATTTGCATTTCTTATAACTATGTGACTTTAATAATTTGTTAGGTAAGTAATATTGTTTCAACGTAGATTTTAAATAGACAAAGATGGAGGTTTATTTTTTTTCATTTTTTATTTCTTGTAAATTGTTTTAAGTTTAGAAAAGAATTTGACAGTGTAGTCTTATTAAAGAGATAATCGATTCATATTAAGGTTTTGGTAACTAATTCATTCTCTATACTCTTTTTCTTATTTTATTTAGGGAATTGGTTAAGAAGCAATATTATTGGTATAATGTTTGATCTTTGAGAACTTACTTAAAGTTTTGTTGGATTATTTGAAAATATCATAAAAGGTTTAAGTTAGTAGACACAATACACTTAAGAGAAATTATTGTTTGCATAATGCTAACTTCATCATTCACTTCTATTTTTACTTCATCATTCACTTCTATTTTTAAATAATTGTATGAATGGTCAAGCAATGCATGATACTTCAATTGAGATTTATAACTTGAGCAAGAAAGGTTAAGGCAACTCTTTCTTTAAAAGGATTTCGATCAAACAACATGATGGTTGCTCAAGTAAATTAGTTGTAATATACACAAGTTCTAAAATCTAAAGAAATTATATAAATAAGTTAAGACACTCAAGCGGTGACACGGTTATTGAAATTGAAATGTTAGTTAAGTGATAGTTGAAACTCTAAAACTTATTGGAAGGAATCCAACATATGTGTATTATTCAAGTATTATAATAACACTTAAGCAATAAACGTAAAAACATGAAGTATGATTGGTCAAGTGAGAATAACTCGCTCAAGTGACTGATGTTTATATATAAATTATGTAATTAATTATAGGTGTTGAAATATATTATTAATGCATTAGATGTATAGAATGAACATGATAAAGGTGGGATCATATATATATATATGTATATATATATATATAATATTTGTGTGATATGAGACTTGTATGGTGGCTCCTTACATTTATAATGATACTTGAGGTGATATTGGTCTATGTGACAATATATTTAACTTTTAGCACATTAAGTAAAAGATATAGTTTGACTTCATTGACGATCTGACTATATATATTAAGGCATCAAGTAGTGAGAAATTGAAAGATGTTTGTGTATCAAGGTTGGTAAGTAGGTGTATACATTTTGGATATGTGTAAGTACTTTGAAAGACATTATGTAATATGTTACACTATATATTAAGAATGTGAGTAAGGATTTCAACATCTTCTTGACAATGTTGCAGTTGATATTGTATTTGGTGTTGTTGAGAAATATTTTCATCTTGTTGATAATGTAACAATGTATTTACAAGATATCACTTGAAGAAAACATCAAATTAACTTCTAAATATTGGTGTCGGTTAAATTGTAACGTTACTAGAGTTGATTTAGTCAATTCTAACGTAATGCAAAAATGTTAATTTTTTAAAATAGTTAAAAACGTAAAATTGTTTTTAATTGCTTCAGTTATTGTCAGATTAGTCAACTCTTAGTGACAACAAATAATAACATTATATTATCTTTAATCAAATGGCGTAAATCTCAATGATAAATCTTAATCATCTAAAACTTTTTTCTCTCACTTTCTATATTCAGATTCTCACACTCATCTCTTACATTCATACTCGTAAATTTTCTTTCACTCATCTCTTTCATCTACATTTTTTACCCGCATTCACTTTTTCATTCACTCAGATCTTCTTTATCTACATTCATCTCCATTATTAATTATATTTTTTTGTCTGTATTTTATTTTGTTGAAGATGAAAGTTTGATAAACTAATGCAAATTAAATCAATATTAAAAATAAAATTTATTTACTATCAGTTTAGCAATTAATGTTAAATTACTTTAATTAAAAATTAATTTAAAAATTAATGATAAATTTAGTTAAAGATAACTTTCAAAATTTTACACTAAATAACTATTTTACATGATTTTATAGTCACAAACGTGCGACACATATTCACTAACTTTTACTAGTATCAACTTTTAGTTGATGTTAAACATCTATTTTCTTATAATACATTATTAATATTTTAATTGATATATATATATATATATATATATCATAATTGAATATTAAAATTTAAATTAATTATATGTTTTGAATTGTCACGTTGATATACGATATATAAAAGACAAGATTGCAACAAGTAATAAAAAAAAATTAATTAAAGTTTAATATTCTATTGTTCTGAAATATAATCACAAGTATTATATAATATTATGAACTAGCATATGCATAGTATAAAAGGTTATACATTTGGTATCTCTCATTATTCTTTCCCAAATTCAAAACTTTCTTCTTTCAATCATATTCCAATGTTTTTCTTCCTTAGAGATGGGAAGAAATTTTTGTTCTGCATTGATAAACCAAAACGGATGTCATGCTTAAGCCCTGAGTAATATTATGTGTTATTCTTTAATATTATTTAAAATTAACCTTAGTAACATATATATTTTATTAAATACTAAGTTTTGTCTCTGACTTCAACAATTTGTCAGTGGCATTATTTATGCATACTGTCGTAAACCACCGCATAAGCAATTATTACTTTGTCTACATTAATTTATTATTATTTTGTATGGTCTCAAAAGTATCAAAATTAGAACACACCGTTTGCTTTTAATGAATGCATTTATAGGATCTAGAATAATAGTATTCATAAACGGTCATTTTTACTTATTATTTTCTTTGTCAGAAAAAATATTATATACATATAAAACAAATAAGGATTGTTTCAACCTTACTAAACAACCAATTTTTTTTATGACGATGAACTAGTAATTATATATATCTGGTGAAGAACACAACTTATGATAGTTTGGTAGTTCCTAACTCTTTTTTCATTGTATATCATAATTATAAAAATATTGGTTAAAATTAAATGTCATGAATAAATGAAAATAATAAAACCATAATAATTGATCATAAAACAAAAAATATTACATAGTTGTAAATAAATTTTAATTATAAAAACGTTTTTAGACGTTACATTGTATATGTTAATTATAGAATTTAAGAATTATTTATGAAAAATTTAAACTTAACTATAAAAAATAAATAAATAAGATTGGATTAACTTGTGTGTACACTCTTGTCAATCTAATATCTTAGAACTTGTGAGAATAACAATTAAAAATTCTAATATTTTAATTAAAATAAAAAATAAAAAAAATCAATATTCAAATATTTTTTATTAATATTAATCCCTCTTTTTATTATAAATAGTAATAAAAAAATTATTTTTCAACAAAAGAAAATGCACACATGTTAAATAGATAAATGTTTGACTTGTTTACTTTTAATTATTTTAGAAAAATTTACATATTAAATAAATTAATCTTTGACATATTTATTTTTTTATTATTTTAGGGTGAAATAAATATTTTAAAATGAAAGAAACTTATTTTAATTAATTTGAAGTAATATTCTTTCTAAAGAATGTTAAATATGTTAATTTTCTTCCTCACATATGTAATCAATTTTCAAATTCAAATCTGCTTTCATAGACAATTTTTAATGATTCTTCTAATAAATAACAGTGACTTTCATAATTTTTAAAACTATTTTCACCATTTTGCTGTAATCTTCATAGTTCACAGAAAAAATTATTTTATTTTATTTTTGTCTCAAAATACTATTTAATAATATATATACTAAATTTTGGGTTCACTAGTTTTGAAATTAAGGACGAAGCTTTCAACCAGAAAAAAACTCTTACTTAAAATATGATCCCTTATTAAAAGGGTCATAACAAGAACGTTAATAATAATAAAAAAAAATAACTGGCCAATTCTATTAATTGAGGAGCATTTTATTTTTCTTATTTACGTTAACAGAGAACAAACTAAAGTGGCTAATTTGGAGAAAAATGACAAAATATAGCTGATGTAAAAGAAGAAGAAAAAGTACGTAGGTTTAAATTATGCTATTTGGAGAACGTTAATGTGTTAACATAGTGTTTTTAACTATATCACTAATAGACAAAATGAAAATTTTGTGCTTTCAATAAAATTGGATTAAATTTAACAATATATTCCAATTAAATATACACTTAGAAACATATAGGTCAAGAAATGGAGAAAATGAGAATCATAGGTATGACCTATGAAACAATGTCTTTTATTTATGCATAGACAAAAAATATAATATAATTATCCAAAATGGATTATAACCTATCAATGGAGTTTAGCCACACTAATGTTTCACCATTAGGGTGAATTAACCAAAGTCAATGATCAATCTATTATAGGAAACCTAACCCATGATTTGTGCATCTCTTTCCATTGGGTTTGACTTGGTTGGTGTGTCAACATAACCTAATAGAATTTGTATTTAATCTATTTTTGTAGTAACTAATTACAACATATATTATATAAGAATAATTGCGTAAAAAAATTGGTTAGAGTGATTAGTTTTTAATTTTTTATATTTATGGATAGTTTTATGAAAGAGCATCCCAATAATGAGACAAGTACAATGAAGTTTTTTATCACACAAAATAGATATTATATAGTTGTTATGTGTTCATCTCACCACATATGTTGATGCTTAATATAACTCAATAATTATTTTATACGTCCTAATGTTAAGATTTGTTTCCATTGCATAAAATGTCACCATAAAATCAATTTAAAAAGTTTTACTATCTCAATAAATTAAAAAATCACGGTTAGTATAATTATTAATTGTATAGTGCACAAATCTAGCAACTTAATTACTATAATTTATAGTTGGATGATAAAATAAAGAGAGTGCATATTTTACCAAAATTTTCCATTCAAAGAATTCCTTCAAACTTTTAAAACAATTAAATCCCAAAGAGTTATATATGGCTTAATGGTAAAAATAATCCTTAACTCACTATTCTTTAACTGATTATTTAATATATTTTTTAATAAATCACTCTTTAAAATAATTAGAAAACTTTTGTAACCAAGTTAATCTATATGCGTTTACATTTTTCTTTACTTTTTTGTCAAAATTCATTTTCTTCCACTAATATAAAATTATGATTTTATAAATATATTTACGAGGAGAGACTCTCATAAGAAATTAAATCTCACAATTTTAAAATTATGAAAGATTTTTTTCCATTAATTATAATTTAAACTGAAATAAAAAAATTCGTATTGATGTGACCTTCACGATAAAGGATCTCAACAAAACAAAAGCATAGTGTGAATGAGGAAAGTGTCCTAAAGAGTAGAGACATTGTGTTTAGAGAGTGTTATTATGTCAACTATAGAAACAACAAGTTTTCACTTTTTATATCATTTAGATCATGTTAGTTCTCCAATGAACATGAAAAATCCAAAATAAGTGAACCCTTTATTTTTATGAAGTTGATAATAGTGATGTAACAACTTACTTTTTTTCTTAATATCTACTTTTGGGTGTGTTCTTATTACCATATTTTCCTCCATGCTAGTTGTTTCTACCTATTACAACATTGTAGTGGTGATGGAATATTATAATGCCCCAAATGGCTCCACATCTTGATTCAGCCATCACATTGCATGAAGAAGCATTGCATTAAAAAAATGATGTGTGTGTCTCTGCAAAATTAAAATCTTGGAAGCATGTTAGTGGGAACAAAAATGTTGTTTGAAAGAGAATTAATCTATTATAGTTTATTTAGAGCATGCGAGATTTGCGGATTTTAATCAAGTAATCATGCACGCGCTCATGATGTATACCACAAGACAGCTTCATTAATATATTATCAACTCATAGTTTGGATTTCATATTTCATCAAGAACAAAATTTTTATAGTTAAGGATAAGAAACAAGAATGATTCAATGCTTATGAATCTAAAAGTCTCACAACACTTATAAATGAAGATTAGGGTAGTTTCCAAAAGTTATACACATATTATATATTTATATTCTCCAATTAAAATATGGAGATAATGAGAAGAAATGGGTGCATTATATAAGTATTATGGAATGTATTTGTTGCCTTGTTTCTTGGGTTTGCACGTTTCTTAACACCTGGACCATTCTCTTTAATCATATAAAACTTTATGAATAACATAGAACATTAATTTATGTGGATTGAAAGAGGATACTTGATGCACCAAGTTATGAAGATATGCATTTTTTGTAAAGTACTTATCTGTTATAGGAAACATATATAATGATTGGGATCATCTTGCAGTTATTCCACTCTAATAGATGATCTTAACTTAACCTTTTTTTTTTTTTTGACTTTTTATTGTACAAAGAAAATTCCTCCCTTGTTCATCAATTAAGGGTACCCCCACAAAAAAACTAAGACAAAAACTTAATTATTTTTTTACGGAAATTAAGTTTGATATTTAATTAGTGTAACTCTCTTAATAATAATTAATGTCTATTACATTCAATTAAAATTACAGCAAAGAACATTTAATTCATTAATTAAGGTTTCTAATTTATCTAAAAGCTGTTTTAGAAAAGGAATAAAAAAGTGTTGTTGGCCTAAACCCTGAAACGCATTTACTCTTCTCATCCAATTTCATTCACATTCACTCTTCAACATTGAATTCGTTAACCCTCTGCCTCACGTGCTGCTCACGTGACCATTCTCATCAAACACTCACCAAAACACAACAGCGACAATTAACACTTGCATTTTCATGCACAGCGCAAACACACACACGCACACTCTTTCAATCGCTCTTAACACTAAACGGAACAAACGCAATGGCTTCTGCGCCACCGTTAACGCTAAACGTCGTCGGATCAGGCACGGACAACACGTTCCCAACCGTCGCTTCGAGTTCCCTAACGCCGCCGTCACCGCGCCGTTCGTCTCCGTTAAGTAGCCTCAGTCCCAGCATTCTCATTATCGTCACGGTCCTCGCCGTCACCGTTATTGTTTCTCTCGCGCTGTGCTTCCTCCTCCGCCACCTCAACCGACGCTGCCTCCGCCGCTTCTCCTCCTCCTCCGCCGCGCCCTCCGCATCCGCCTCCGCCACTCCGATATTCTCCTCCAGCCGCCGCATTTCGCCGGAGATTGCGCACTCCTCGTCGGCCGCCGCTACCTCAGTCATCGACACGCTGCCGCTATTCACGTTCTCCTCCGTCACGCGCCGCTCCGCCACCGCCGCGGCCGACTGCGCGGTCTGCCTCTCCAAGTTCCACCACCACGACCTCCTCCGCCTCCTACCTCTCTGCTGCCACGCCTTCCACGCCGAGTGCATCGACACCTGGCTCCAGTCCAACCTCTCGTGTCCGCTCTGCCGCTCTCCCATCGCCGCCGCGGAATCCGACCTGGCCAAAATCCTCCGCCCGCCGTCCTCAGCCGCCGGCAGCAGCGACAGCTTCCGCCTCGAGTTAGGCAATATCAGCCGCCGTGGCGCCGAAGGCGCCGCCGCCCCCGCCGCTCGCATCGATTCCCGCTCCCGGTCCTATTCCATTGGTTCGTTCGACTATTTGGTGGACGACGAGTCGGAGGTCGCGTTCAGCCACGCCCGCCGGAGGAGCGAGGACGATGCAAAGGAGTTTCCGGCGGCGGAGGCTCAGAATCCAGCGAATCATAACGAGGCGAGTCTTGCCGGCGAGGTTGCCGGCGTTCGGAGCTGGCTTAAGGACTACATGGACAGGTTTTCCGCTTCTATCTCGTCGCGAACGGCGTCGTTTCGAAGCTCTGGAAGGTTCTTCAGCGGTGGCGGGAGCAGTCGGCGAAGCGACGTCGTTCCGGTGGTGGCTGCGGAGTACGACTTGGAAGGAAACCGAATTGGTGAAGAAATCAGCGAAATGTTTCGCTGGCTTTCAGGGGTATGATTCGTAAATAAGATGAACAGTTAGGAGATACTTTATTTTTAATTTTGATTAATTTTTTTCTTAAACTGATTCCAAATATTCCTTGCTCATTTCCCTTCCATTTCAATATTCCCCTCTTTGATTTGTTTTGGGCATTGCAATAAAGTTAATGTAACTATATACATACACATGATTTGGACATAAAAATTTTATCATTCACTTGTTTTAGAAACATATATTCACTATGATGATCATATCAACTATGAGATGAAAAGTTGCAAATGATTTTTATCATGCATCAATGTATCTATACTATACATGATGTGATCATATCATTTTCAGATAAAAAGATGTTTTATGAAGTGCAACAACTATTCATGAAAGTGGTTAATCTGTATATTTTCCATTCAGAACATGATTTTCTTCTGGGTAGTGATTAATAATATAATTAAGAGTAATAAATTATAATGAGTTTCTTCTTTAAATATCAGTTTAATGTCTTTCTAATTTTTCAAAAAGCATTTAAACCGATGAAAAAGTCAAATATGCATGCACTGTTTTAGAAGTTTAATTTAATTAAAAGCCAATTAATATTTTAGGAGGAATTAATTTTTTAGGCAATTTGATTTTCATTAGCTAGCGAAAAAAAAGGAAAATGTAATAAATTATTACAGTTTTCTGTATTTTTTTTTTAGTTTGAATCATAGGTAAACGGCTAAAATAATAATTTCTCACTCATACATGTAAAGAAGGCCTATGTCAATACTTGTATTCGAAGATATATTATATTTCTCTCATCCTTAGAAAAAGAATAGTTACACTAAAGAAAGCGAAAAGAGTATATATAAATAAATAAATTTTCTAATACAAAATCTATCAATCAAGACGGATTTATTTAATTTTCATAGAAAAATTTTCCACCGGAGCTTTGAGAAAAAAATATAAAAAGTAAATAATTATTTACATATATGGGCTTCTTTTATTTTTACTATATTTTTATATATCAATTAGTGTCCTAATTAAAAAATAATAATAGATTCTTTTCATTACAATGCATAAGAATTAATTCACCTGTAATATTTTAATGTATTCTTGTATAGTTTTTAATGGTTTTTTTTTTTTTTTACTTTGTATAAGGAAACTAGTTAGTTAAATCATCCTCCTTATTTTTTTTTTAATCCGTTGATTCAGGTGCTACTGAATTTGATCTATTTACATATAATTCATTGTCTACTAACATAATAAAAAAAATCCAACTAAAAATTGCATTTCTGATTTTTCATTATGGGTAAAATGGGTGGATGTTATTGATAAAAACAAACCACATATCTGTGGAGCAGGTAGAGTAATAAATTCTGTGCATATATAGTGTCAAAAGGGGAATGAAAAATCTGATATACAAGGTTGTTTTCTTCAGATAAAGTTTTGTTTTGAGCTTTGGATTTTAGTAGGAATGTGGCTCATACATGTCATATTTGTGAGAGTTTTGCTGGAAGAATGATTCACTGGTTTTTATTACTATTACCTAATTGTAGTGATGTGAGTAAAAATCTTAGGGTTTGAAAGAGAGAAGAAAGAAAGAAAGGACATGATTTTGGAGGACCCAAAAATAAATAAGAGGAAGCTAGAATGGAGTTGTGATGAGGTGAGTGAGAATCAGTGACAGGTCATTTATTGTAGATTACCAACCATTTTAATGGAAAAAGGTCCTACTTCTGCCTCAGTTTTAAAGCCTTGAGCTACGTATATTAATGTTGATAAATAAAAGGAAACAAGCTATTAATGATCACATATATAACATCTTCATCATCATAGACACCTTTCTGTGATAGCATATGGAGCACATGATTCCTCAGCTGTTTTTTTATTTTTGATGAAAATAGTATACTATTTTCCCCTTCTATGCAAATAAACTAGTTTTTGCCTTTCAAATATGTGATTGCTTCTACTAAAATGGTTCAAATTTGTTGAATTCAAGTCTATAGATGAAAAGAGAGACAAAAAAAAATAGTAAAGATATAGTGAAATAAGATCTTCAATGTTAAGGATTATGAAGACAAAAAAAATAGTGTTTACCGGGTTTGATCATTAGTTAACTACAAAATTAAATATGATTTTATTTTTAATTTCATTTTGTTTTTTTTATCAATATAAATGTGTGTTGAGGTTATTCTTAATTTCTTTTTTACTCGTGAAAGTTATTAAAGTGAAAGTCTCCAATTTTAGTTATGTTTTCTTTTCATTAAAAGGGCTCAAATTTAAATAATCTTATTTCTACTAAAAAAACGGTATGTTAATTTTGAAGTTGTATTTTAATCATTAGAAAAATGAAGGAAAAAAGCTTTTATTTTATATAGAAAAATGAAATTATAAGCAAAATGTATGCAACACAAATATATTTTTTCTGTGGTTTTGTCATATCCAAATTCATTTCTTGCTTAACACTATACTTCAAAGAACATCACCATCATTTACAAGAAAATCTTATTTTCATTTCATTTTCCAAATGGATATATCAAAGATTAGTATTAGTTTTTTTTTTTTTTTTTTTTTTAAATTTAATTTTCCAAACCCGTTTTTTATATTCTTTAGTTTTTTTTTTTTTTTTTTTTTTTGCTTGTTTTAGAATTTTTTTTTGTTTTTTTAAATTGCAAATTTTATTTAT
>Ga0099824_1010554_pt1 | contig 10831 bp, 4 predicted proteins | sample SiratrowhiteBW_FD_76837 | JGI IMG/M metagenome (GOLD analysis project Ga0099824, IMG submission 76837) | Root nodule microbial communities of legume samples collected from California, USA - Siratro white BW | ecosystem: Host-associated > Plants > Roots > Nodule | place: USA: California... | reverse complement strand
CTGTGCAGTTAACTAAATTGCTTCCGCACTTACATTCAAAATTTGATAAAATTGTTTGACTTGCTGCATTGTATTGTAACTGGATTATATTCTGTTTACTGGTTCATTCTACTGTCTTGCTCAGTAAAGTCAATAAAGATCCAGTTTATTAAACAACTTTGAATTTCTTAAAAGGTCAACTAGTTTTTGGAAAAAGATTTTGAAATCCAACTCACCCCCCCTCTTGTATTTTAGCCAAAACAGTTTCTTTCAGAATCTATTGTGTCATTTGAAATTTTGCTATACCATTCTAATGTCTTTCCAGTGAAAGTGCCTACAAACATCTTGCAGCAGACGACATTAGAACCTCCCGAGATTAGCATTTAGGCTCCGAAAGCCTTAAGGTGTGCTTCAGGATGCCCTAATCCCAAATAAGAAGCCATCTTTAGAACCATGAAATGCGGTGGCACTTATTACGCCATGATTTTCTGTGTGAAAGGTTGTGTGAAAGGTTGGGGATCTGCATTCACTTAAGGGATCCGCGAGGCTCCCGTATTTAGATTGATGGGTCACCACCTCAATTCTTGTTGTAACTCTTCATTAGCTTTCTACAATTCTTCATAAGCTTTTAAAGCTTCTTCCATTTGGTGTCGCGCCTCCTCAGCTTCTTCTCTCAGCCGCTTGTACTCAATGTAAGCTTCTTCCCTTTTTCTCTCTCTGTCTTCCGATCACTTTCTGAACTCTTTGTTACTCCGTTACAACTCGGTCATAGTTTCTAGAATATGTTGATGGGTCAGAGCATCGTTGTTCCCTCCATTGGGTGTACGTTGCCTACTGTTTCTCATCTTGGAAGGGTTTCTCTAAGAGGTGTTTTGCTCAAGGTTTTTCTTTCGGGTTTCCTCTCTCAAGGTTTTTCTCTTAGGGTTTTTCTCTCAAAGTGGGACTAGGAAAAATTTACCTACCCCATAGTAGGTCCCAATTTGTTCTAGCCGTTAAGGTTTTTTATTGCTCTTGGCTAGTCTAAATAGAAGTTGTTTTTCCCTACTCTAACACCTTATACTTATACATTTTCGTCGATGTATTTCGGTGTCAAATTTGAATGAAACTTGGTTATTATTAATGATTGAGTATTAAATTTTCACAATCTAACAGAAACATCCATAGTTGAATATGGTTGTAGAGAGTGACAGTTCATGTGGGTTGTGATTTTTTAATAATTGTATTGGTTCGTGACCCAATTTCCTGATGGGAACATTTATTCAAATTCCATATTATAAGTGAATTACTTTTTGCACCCCCTTGATTTTATTTTGGGCGTAAAACTCACCCTTGGCCTAGATAGGATAATAATAATTCTAGATTATAAAACTACAAAGTTGCATTAAATTCTTGATACATTCTTTTATAATGTACTTATGAATTTTGGATAGGTAGTTAGACAATTATGCATTGAACAAGTATATGTTACAAAAAAGGATTTTAGTAATGCTTTTGGAAGGGATGAGATGAATAATATATTTTTTTATTTTTATTCAAAATGAGAGCTAGTGACGTATACTTATATTGTTGGAATATCAATTTATAAAACATATAGTCCGATAGTCGAAGTTGAATATCAAGATTCTCTCTAAGATTTCTTCCCTTCTTTGGGTGGTTTATTTGGGTGATGATCTTTGTTTCTCTTCTCCCTTTTTTCCTGATGTCTTTTTGCTTTGTTGTTTTGATTAACTTTTTGCTTTGCTGTTTTGATTCACTCTCACTGCCATTTGGTTATGTTGATTTCTGCTTAGTGTTGCGAATTTTATTCAATGTACTAAATATGGTTCAATCGCACTCAACGTTTTTTAACTATTTGATTTTTTTCTTATTTTATTTTTGGTTTTCTAGATGCTTCTTTCTCTATCTATGGCCTTTTTTTTTTTTTTTTTTTTTTTTTTTTTTTTTTTTTTTTTTTTTTTTTTTTTTTGTTTTTTTTTTTTTTTTTTTTTTTTTTTTTTTTTTTTTTTTTTTTTTTTGTTCTTGTTTTTTCTTGGTTTCTTGGTAGTATAGGTCTTGATTTTGCATGATTCCAAATTTCGTTGAGCTATTAGTAAGATCATGGTACTTCTAAACCTACAACAATTCGTTTGGATACAACACAAGACTTTTGCACAAGCATTGAATAATGCTAATATTTGTTACAATTGTCTTGACCATGTATAAAGAGGGATATGGTTTCTATGAAATTTCTGAAGACGTTTACTTGGCTGGCCTAGAAGAATGCAATAAACACCACCATGGGAGGGTGCTCTAGAAAAAGGAAATAAGCCCCTCACACATCTTGATTTGTGTAAATACTAAGTGGGTGTGGAGTCCTTTGGTTGCTTGGAAGGCTATTCCGCTTGGGAAAGGATTCTGAGGTTGAATTTTCTTCCCTTGAAGATATGCGAAAGGTTTTGGTTATTAGTTTTTGGAACCTTTCTCTTTGTCTTCTCCGCACGTCTGCATAGACTAAGGATTTCGTTCCTTGATTAATGAAGGTAAAAAGGCTCAATGTTGGTTTTCCATTCATGGTTTACCCATGGAGAATTGGCAACTGAAGGACATAGTAGAGGCATTGGAACTCCTCTTGCCTTGGACGATCGTATTATGAAGAAAATGAGGGACTTTTTTTGCTAGGGTCTTGGTGGATGTTGGCCTCCTCTCAGATTTGTCGCAACAGTTATTGGTGGAACGAACATGATTTGTCTTTATGGCTAATGTGGAGTATGAAAAATTGCCACCTTTATGTTCTTTTGGTAAAATGATAGGTTATATACTTTCTTCTTGTTGGAGGTGCAGCCATGTTGATACCAATGATCAAAATGCCATGAAAAACATAGTCAAACAATGTTTGTGGCAAAGTCAAATCCTAATTTAAAGGAAAGGGCTTCAGATTCTCAGGATGTTGTTGCTAATGGATTAAAATCTCCCTCTCAGGGTGTTGTGGAAAACTCAAATTTATAAAGAGAGAGAGATATATATATATATACACAATATTGATTACATGAGAATTCAATTGATTACATCAAAACCCAACACGATGAGAAGAATGAACAATGGAGGAACATGGATACACAAAAAGGAGAAAAATGGAATCCTCTGAACCCTAGCCGTCATCCCAAGGCTACATTTTTCTGACTCTCAAATGTAGCTTGACCCCCAGATGGAGTGGAGTGGAATGGAGCCTTCTAGAGCGCCTAACCTTAATATAGAGACCTCTTTAAATACACAAAGGTGCTAGCTTTAGTGGCACCGGGTGTAATTCAGATCCATGTAACTCTTGGTCCTACTAGTGCCGAACCCAAATAAATTGGCTCCAGGCACAATTCATCTACGTCAAATTTTATCTTTTATCTCTTCCTTCATGGGCTTCAATCCTGCTTTTCTTTATCTAATGATTCCTGTTTAATTATTTGACAAAATTAATGGGATTTAGAGTAAAATTTAATTAAAACTCAAGTGACCAATTATTTATAGCAAGAAACAAATTATTTAAAAAAGGAGATCAAAACATGGGATTTAGAAAATTCCAAGCATTGAAAGAGTTGATTTTATTATGAAAATAAGCCCAAAAGTATGATAAAAATAAATGTCATGAGCCCCTAAATAGTTAAGAATGTAAAAGCCAACTAAAAGGTTGCATTTACTACGTTGATCTCCTCAAGTGGAAGATGCTCTAAGGAGATTCTCAAGTGGAAGATGCTCTACAGGACCTCCTCCACCATGATGACAACAACAACAACAACTAAAGTAACCACAAGTTGAGACTCTAAGGAGATTCAAGCTTTAGGTATTATACTTTAATGTTTTGAACAATTTTCAAGGTTAAGAACTATGATTGTTATAATTTCACCAAAAAAGTTTTTCCCTTTAAGTTATTATTCAAAATAAAACCTTCTTGTTCGAAAAATTAAGCAAAATATAAGACTTTAATATCAAGTTTAAAAGAATTTATAGTATTGGATGCAAAAGGCGTAATAATTAAAGGAATTCAAAACTAGTAATAAAAAATATTAACTAGAGAGTATATAATGGTAACTTAAATACTTTTTAAGGCTTCAAACTTAAGTTTGACAACTGTGTTTCCTAAGGCTTTTGGCTAACTTTTCAAGCCCCAATTAAGGCTCAATTGAAGTTCCAAAACTAGCCCACATATACAAAACACCTACAATTACAAGGAAAGAATGTGTACCTATACAATTTGTATAGGATTAAGAAGAAAGAAGAAATCTAGTATTATCCTAGTCTTCTTCTATGATGTTTCATCTTCTTCTATCTTCTTTGCAAATGGTTTTGAGGTTGGATGGTTTCCATCATGTTCTCCGAAGAAACCACAAATATTGGAAAGATTACCTTACCCACATTGAGCTTGCTTATAACCAAGTAGTTCATAAGACTACTAAGATATCTCCTTTTGAAAATATATATGGTTTTAACCCTCTCATATCATTGGACTTTATACTTCTTCCCAATGTTCATGACTTTATTCACAAGGAAGGGGTATCCAAGGCCAAATTTGTCAAGTACTTACGTAACAAGGTTAAAACTCAAATACAAGATCAAACGAAAAGGTACACTAAATACAACAATAAGGGGAAGAAGGTGGTCATCTTTGAGGAAGGAAATTGAGTTTGACTTCATTTACATAAAGACAAATTTTTCTAACCATAGGAAGTCCAAACGAGGCGATAGTCCTTTTCAAGTTCTCTAGAGAATCAATGACAATGCATATTTGTTAGACTTGCCAAATGATATGTAGTTAATCTCACTTTTAATATTTGTGATCTTATACCTTGTTAAGTGGGACAAATGATGAGTCAAAACCTATAGATTTGAAGACAAATATTTCTCAAGAGGGAATGAATGATAGAAGACCCTAAGCCAGGGACCAACAACTAGGACTATGACCAAAAGGATACAAGAAGACTAGCTTATACTTGGGCCAAGTAGTCTAAGTTATTTGGGCTTATATTCAGACCAAACAGATTAAATTATTTGGTCTTGCATTTAGGCCTTGTAATGTAGGATGGTAGGCTAGGGTTAGGGTAATCTTGTTAGGATTTAAGTTAGGTTTATTCAAGTCTAAGAGAAACCTTAGGTCAACCAAGTAAGTGCATACTTTTCACATTTTGATCATATCTTCAAAAGTGGAAAACATGAGTGGACAAGTGACACTTGATCCACTCTATACACCACCTTTCTAGGATCAAATTGGAAAATTTGAATTTGAATGTTTCCCTCCTTTTGATTCTCAAGGTTTGACCACTTAACCTATTAATAGGACTTTCATCTCTTTGTATTTTTTACTCTTGAATGAGTAGGGTTATAATGCACAAAGTGCTTCTCAATTCGATTCTTCGTAGTCATTTTTTTGAAAATTGGTCAAATCTCTCTTTTAAGAACTCGTCTCAATAGAATCTATCCATTGCAAGCTTTTGCCACTTCTCGTCCAATCCCACCAATTGGATTTGCATGCTTCCACTTCTCTTCCAATCCCACCAATAAGATTTGCATGCTTCATCAAGGAATCTATCATACATTAAGAATGAAAGTTATAACACAATGTTATTGCTGTATCATTAAAACATAAACAGTGTCCAAAATATTGATCAGCTTGGTCAACAGAATTACATTTTTGTATAGATTTATTTATTAAGTTTTAGTTTAAAACATCTTTAAATTTTGGTTTTATATAGATTCAAATTTCAAACATCTTTAAATTCTTCAAAATTTTGTGATAAGGTTTCTTTTTAGTTCTTTTCTCGTGTTGTTACTATCTTATATGATATAATTATCCTTTTCGCAATAAAATGGGACTCGAAATTTCTGTCTACTACATTCATCAAACTCAACTGTTTTTGCTTTTACAACCTTTATCTCTTGGCAAGTCTCCGGTACATATACGCACTGCGTTAACGTAGGACTTGATGAAATTTGTTACCACAGATATAAAAACAAACTCAAAATGCTGGTTGAGTTTGCATAATTTAGTTTGTCCTTCAAAACCAACAAACTACTTAAAATTATGAGATCACCATAAAATGAAAAAGAAATAAAGTAGAGTTGTTGTAAAATGCTCCATGGTCAACAACACAATAGTCTCGCTCTAAACAAAATTAATCAACTTAAAATGCTCATTAAGTCTTAAGTTAACTGAGTTGAGTTTGCACACTTCAGTTTGAAAAACCAATAGCAATACAACAAGGTCACGATAATTAACTACAGTTGTTAACATGCTTCATTCATCTTTAACAGTCTTCTGTGAAAGAAAAATTCATATGGTTAACCCGAGGATTAACATGCTCTTATCTATGGTGCAAAATATTTTTTCACACAATCACCCGGGAATTATCTTCTTCTGTCACTAGTCCTAAGATTGACGGCTCTAGATGCCATAGCCCTCAAATTTGCTCTAGCAAATGATGATGAAGGTAGCCTAATAGGCTGTTCCTGGCTGCTCCCTCTAAAAGTTTGGATGAACTCTTCTCTCTGCAACCTTAGAGCCAAAGCTGCATCCTCATATTGGCTAGTAGAAATCCCTCTTCTTGCCCTCATTCTTCGAGTTGTTCCCGGGCTTTGTGCATTAATTTCTCTCTGTAACCTTCTAGCCAATGCAGCATCCTCATCCTCCTGTGTTGATGTTATTGCCACACTCCTCCTTGAATTCGTGTTTCTGCTTGATACCCCACCAGAAGGTTGTATGCTTCTATTCCTTAGGTTAGCATAAAATGCTGTTTCTGGACTCAGATTTTGAGTTTGTTGGCGACAATTCGAGGAGCCAGCTGCTTTTCTTGCCTCAATTTCTTGGGGAAACAGAAGCTGGATTGTGTTCCAGAGGACTGTGTTCACATTGCATGATCGTCCATTGCTGCAATAAATCAAGAGAATATATAGATAAGCTAGCGAAATAGAATGTTTTTGGGGCAGAAATTAATTCAGAACACATGTTTTTTGTAAAGTAAAAAAAAACATATAGACTAACACCTTATTAATTGCCTGCATTTAGGGCACTTTTTGCCACACTTGTCTGCAGCAGATCGTAGACATTTTTTACAGAAGCTGCAAAATTGAAAAATCAGAAATCAAACATCCATGTATTAAAACATAAATTTAGTACCCTCATGGAAAATTTCTAGCATAGTTGTCTGCAATAGCTGACAATTGTAGATTTCTTTATTAGAAGTCTATTAAATTGAGAAATTCTAGCTATTTCAATGGTTCAGACGAAAAGTTCAGTTTGGTGGGGTGTTTGACTTCGATTTAGGGTTTACCTGTGACCACAAGGAGTGGTACTTGGCTCAAAGCATATTTCCAAACAAATCTGCAGAAAGCAAATAAATCATCACATTCATATCAAAACAAAATTTGAAACTAGATCAAAATCAGCACGAAACATCACAAGGCTCTTACAGCACAGGAAAGCTCGTCCCTGAGTTTATCAATGCAGGGTAGAGCTGAACTAGAAGAAGGGGCACCCGAGATCTTCTCTTTCGATTCATTCCCATCTCCTCCTACTTTGCTTCCCTCATTATTAACACAAGCCCTTTCTTCTTTCTTCTTTCTCCCACTATCTGTCCATCAAAACAATTAGTCACAAGAGAACACAAGAAAGCAAATAAACATAAAACTGACCCTTTCAAGATAATGAAATGACCTTTTACGGGAGTTTCTTCCGCATCAAGATCTAGAATTACAGGGATTGGTTTCTGTAAAGTCCTCCGAGCATTACGTTTCCTAAACGCAGAATTTTTGAGAAAAAAATCTTTACTATAAGAAAAAGGACAAAAAGAATGACAAAAACACACCAAAAAAAAATTGATAGCTATTTTCGATACCGCTCTTCAATCAAAATTAAAGTTTCAGCTTATAATATTTTTCATTTTGCACTAGAGAGGGTTACATAGATTATGAAGGGCTAAACTCCAATTCTGATTATGAAAGTTGTATCTAAGTCTTGTCGAGAAAAAAGAGGCACTACCTTGATGATTTGGTGGATGGAGATTTGGAATTCAAAAGAGAGCGTTTCTTGTGCTTGGAATCTCTATCTGGCGTGTCTTCAACGATGAGGCTGGCTAATAACAGTGCCTCTTCATCCCAACCAGCCATAGCAGCTGCAGATTTGAACCTTGGGGTTAAAAGGGTCGCCATGTTTTGGACATTGGAATCTGCTAATGGGATCTTTTGGTTTCTGGGGCTGCGTTTCTGTTCTCCATTCACTGCCATTCTTCTGTTCTCTGTATCTCTCCTGGACTTTGCAACTGTTACAGGGAAAGGAGGCAAGAGTCTCACACTTACACACTACCAACAATTGTTTTGACTATTTATCCAACGGTCGAATTATTTTGAATTGCTTTTTGGTTTGGCCACAGTAACGGCTATATTTTCTAGAGCAATACGTGGTCTTTCCATTTTTGTGAGTTTAAGACGAATTCTTGCTCCAGTCCAATACCCTCGTCCTGCACCTAGTTAAGCGGAAAATACAAATATCTCCTTAAATGATAATAAAGGATCAAAATATCCTCTATCCCCAATTACCTCCTTAACCACTCTTATTCACTTCATTCTCTCTTTGCTAGCATCCGATTCACTATTTTACTTAGTGTTTAGTCATTGTATATGTTTTTTACCTTCACCGTCAACAAAAGTGATCTGTGCGTGTGGGTGATAGTCTGCAACGTTCGCATCGCAGATCTGGGAGGAAAAGGTGCATATTTGCTTCAATTTGAATTAAAGCTTTAAACAAGTGAAAAATAAAAAAAATTATGTTTATTAACAATTTGTCGATGGTATTGATGATTATAATAGTTAATTTGATGATTGGATTGCCGTCGACGATAAATCTGTATAGAAGAAGATGAACTTCGTATGAACCGGATGTCCTGCGTCCGGTTTACATTTTGGTTTCCAAAATATAAACCAGATGGAAGACCATCCGATTCACATTTGCAAATGAAAATGTAAATCTGATGGCCCCTCATCTAGTTTACAATTTTTTTTCTAAAATGTAAATCGGATGGGGGCATCCGGTTCAGTATTTTAAAAAAAAAAAAAAAAGCAAAAGGTCCTTTTGATCATTTTTACAGAGATAATTTTGATATTTTTAAAACTTATGGAGGTGCAGAGGGTATTAAGATGCAGAAGGAATCCGTCCTAAGTTTATTATTGTACAATGTTTAGAATTAGAATGAATATTAATGTAAGAAAAAGTTTAATAGACAAACGGATAATGATCATATATATTAGTTAATTTCATTGGATAAAAAGTATCGAATTTCAGCTTTTACAAATTCGACAATTTACTTAACAAAATAAAGAACATATTTAAATGAACTTCTCTAGGAATATTTTTAAACAGAAAAATAAGAAAAAAAAATTAACTTATTTATAAACTTAATAAACGATTGCATAAAGTAATTTTTATAATTTTTTTATTTTTTTTAAGCTTTTACTTTCTTAAGTTGTGTGTAAGCTAATTTAAAATTATAAAAAATATATATATTTCATTTTTCTTTTCAATTGTTTTTATCTTAAAAGAGTTGTGTGAACACCCATAATAATTTTATGAAATAAATATTTGTCTTTACTTATTATATCCCTTTCTCTCACTCACTCTCTCGGTCTCTCTATATATAAAAATTTGATAGTCAACCGATCATAAAACTTTATCGTTTTTCAGACTTTAATCGAAAAGTTATAAATTTACAACTTTATTTTTAAGTAAAGTAGATCAAAGTAAAAACAAAATGATATGATATATTAAAATTTACATGACCTATCTTAAAAAATATTAGAAGTTTATATTTACTTTATAAGTATTCAATTGTAAGAAAAGACATCAAATGAAAAAAAAAAATATCATTAACTATAGCTAGTTAGAAAATTAATTAAATAATAAAAGTTAAAAAAGATCAAATCATAGTATATTTGTTATCATTCTAATTAGATGTATGTTTGAACAAACTTCTCTCCAGTTCTTCCAGAGAAAAAAAATATAAACTATGAACTCACCTTCCATAAGTTAATATTATCCGATGTACAAGTTAAAAAAAAAAGTAAAAATTTAGATAAGTCATATGAAAATCTTTTTACAATGTTGTATAACTTAATTTCAACTTGTAGAACTACAATTCATTTTTCTTCTTATTTTATCTCATCTAAACATATCCTAAAGAACGAAGCATATCCCTTCAGTGTGAAAGGGTCTTTTTCTCTTTATTCGTTTTAGATGAATGATTTTTTTTTTTACACTAATTCTTTTATTTATTTTTCATTCCAATTGTTAACTTTTCGTGTCTATGACTCGTTATCGATGATTTTGAATATTATTTGACCAACTTCATTTTTCAAATGTTATAAATTAAGAGGAGACTTTAATAGGATTTTGCACAATTTTTAGAATACAAATTCATAAATTTTGTTGTTCAAGACACTTAATTCACCACATGCCTTGGACTTCACTAAATTATCTGAGTCCAAGTATTTTATAGAGAAAACTTGAAAGTTGACTCTTATCTTAAAATTACATTGATGTCATTGAAAAATACTTAAAAATGAAGAAGTTATGAATATTAGAAGTTGACACTCTTACTTCCAAAATTTTAAACAAAGCGGCCTGACTTCAAAAAATTAACTATATAAATTAGTTCGAAATTTTTGAAATCTATTTGTAGATTCTAAAACTAGATTCATTAATTTTTTTGACACACCAAATATATATATATATATATATATATATATATATATATATATATATATATTTATATAATTTTATATTTATTGTTATTTTTTTTATTTTTTTTTTATATATTTATTTAATTATTATATATTTTTT
>Ga0099824_1010552_pt1 | contig 10831 bp, 2 predicted proteins | sample SiratrowhiteBW_FD_76837 | JGI IMG/M metagenome (GOLD analysis project Ga0099824, IMG submission 76837) | Root nodule microbial communities of legume samples collected from California, USA - Siratro white BW | ecosystem: Host-associated > Plants > Roots > Nodule | place: USA: California... | reverse complement strand
GTCCGGAGACGTAGGCAGTATTGGCCGAACTCCGTTATCAAATTGGTGTGTCCAATTATTTCGCTGTGATTTCACTCTCAGAAATCTGACTTCATGGGAAAATGCTGTGTATTTTTCCCAACACTCTTGGTCGCATTTGAGATTGTGAAACGGCAGGTAAAGCTTTAAAAATAGTTTTGATCAAAGAAGTCAAGTCACATTAAGAGGGTTGGAATCTTAATTGAATTGGATTATTTTTTCATTTATTCTTTTAAATGATTTTAGATTAAATTGACCTATTTTGTACCATAATGACTATAATAATATTTTTCTAAAAAACATATAGATTTAGTATAATTTATATTTATTTATATACGGTTTAAAATTTAAATTCAATATTTAAAAATATCCATTTTTAATTTTTAAATTTTTAAAATGAACTAAAATTTTATATTGACCATTTTTATTTGTGAAGTTTGAGATGTGGGATTAGTGAAAGGAGGAGCTTTGTTAGACTCAAAATATTTTGAGCAATATGAGATGGGACCCTCCTTGGTTAATTCTCTTGTTGTTGATGCAAAAAACTTTGGCAAATTGCTTGTACATTATTACTTGTGGCATTATGTTTCTTCTTCATCCAAAGCTAAACTCTTTTTTTTTTCGAAGTTCCACTATATCTATTATTGTTACATATAAATCTTATTATTTATTGTTTATGCGGGGTACAAGCTTACAAGACTAACGTTTCCACATAGAATAAAAAAGTATTAGGTGTCGAATACTTTACATGTAAATGTTTAAATATATATAACCTGAATTGACTTTAACAGAAGAAAAATTATAGTCACTGTGTGTCTACGTCAGCACAATTAACTTCATCTAGATTTCCTTGAATTTACTTAGTTTTTTTTATTGTTATTGATTCAAGATATTATATGTTATGCATTACCCATGTATAAGAATTATGATTTCGTTCGATAATAATTTATTCATATGTCATAAATTTGTTAGTTAAGGTCTTGTATATCATAATTTAATTAGTTGTCATTTTGTAAGAAGATACATTGGTAGAGAAGATAGACAGTAAGCTCTTGATGAGTAAGAAAAGAAATCAAGCTCTTAAATCACCTTACTCTTAATCTTCGGCTAATTAAAAAAATTACGATCTAGATATTACATATAATTTTTTTTTCACCCTTTCTTAATACCGTGTAAAGTTTTATTATAGTTAATAGTTAAAAACTTGCCTAAAGAAAGAAGATTCACACAAATGCTACTATTCTAATCGTTAAGGTTTTTAATTGTTATTATGTAATTCAAATAAAATATATTTTTTCCATACTCCACTACTTTATATTTATATATTTTCTATGAGGTATTTTAGTTAATTTAGTTATTATTGATAATACAGTATTAAATCTTAATAAATTAAAAGAAATGTCCATAATTAAATATAGTTATAGAAAATGATAATTTACGTATAGGTAAATATTTATACAATTTTTACATGATAATCGAATTACTTTTTGCATCTTTATAATTTCATTTTGATCTAAAATTCACTTTAGACCTATACAGAACAGTTATTATGATAGAATTTAGATAAAATAATATTTTTATACAAAGCAGTTGAATTGCTTATGGGTATGGAGCATGGAAATTTTAATATAATCTGTTATCGTGTTCCCTTTGTTGATGTTGGTTAGCCACAATGGAATGGAAGTGATTTGAATACAAAATTTTAATTTGCACAATCTAACAAGGGTAATTCCAGGCTAGTGATGACAGTGTATAAGGAATAAGGAGATGTTGTTGCTTCTTATGTTTATTAGTGACACAAAGAATGAAAGGTTGATGGTGGGGCTTTGGTTTTGAGATGTTCATGATAAGATATCATTTTCACAAACACCCAAACCAATATCTCATTCTTCTATTTTTCTAATTAATGCTTTGAATCAGATACTCAAAGCAAACAAATACCAATATGCTATATGGGATTTGTGGAAATTTTCACTAAACTCTATAGCAATTGTAAATTAATGAGGGACTAAATAGTTAAATAAATAAATGAATAACTTTTACCGAAAAATATTGCTTGTCCATCTGTGGAAACGACTATCATAACGGTAAATTAGAGAAATAAATACTTAAAAGATAAAAATTGATGCTATTCTATGGAAGACTTTATTGGTATTGTCACATTTGTTAATAATTAAGTTTTGCCAATATATTTAGTTGACCATTTTTAATAAATTATTTTTTTTTCTTTCTAACAATTTTTTTTTCACAAAAACTTAAATTTAAAATTTTAGAGAAGTCAAAGTTAATACATTTAAATCAATAATCTGATTGTTTTTTAATTAAATATGTTTTAATTTTTAGTCTTAGAAATAAGATTTTTGTTCTTAGTCCAAAATATATTTTTATTTTTATTCGTTGTTTATTAAAATGGGTAAGATATAATTATTGTTCTTCAAGAAAATCTGTCTCATTGTGGTCTCTTATTTATGTGAAAAAAAGCATGACATTTATCTTTTTTTTAAAAAAAATGGGAGATAAACTTTAGAGATGAAATAACATATGTATAAAATAATAAATATTTTAGAAATAAAAAAATATTGTTCTACTTATAATTTACTCCAATGACAAGTATTTCCTTAAACTATAAACAAAAAGGCAATGCTTCTTTATATTTAAATAAACTGTCTTCGATTAAAGTATTTCAATTCAAATCTTGTAACAAAATTCTTTTTCCTTTTTTATTTTTGAGGCGGTCTTTTTTGAGTTTATGTTACAATTTACTTTAACAATGAGTATTTCTTTAAAAAAAACCAAATTTTTAATCATTGTATATACGTTATTATTATACATTATTATCGGATATCCGATATACGTTGCAATCATTTTTAAACATTAATATTTAAGAAAACCTCTGTAATCATTATTCTTTTTCAGAATTATAAATTTCGTGGAGGTATATAATTTGTTTATAATTACACCCAATTATTGTCGGATGATGCAATGATTGCTTTTGCTTGTAAGATTTGTCAAAAATGAAAGATATATAGAAATAAAAGAACTTCTAAATTTTACTAATAATGAGAGAAAAAGGTAAGCAAATATGAGTATTGAGATTTACTGAAAACAAAATCCGAAATTAGTTACTTCTCGTTAAAGTTAAATATAACAAGCAAAAACATTAGAATATACCCAATGGGCATTGATCTAAATCTTTAAATTTATACACTATTAATAATGTTTAATTTGTCTTTTTATGAAGCTACTTTTACTCTTTTCTCAAATGAGATGATGATACGTTGTATAAAAATAGACATGTTGACACTTGCAGGAGATGTGATAGCGTTGAAATGCTCAAAGCTTTCATGGATACATTATAAAAGAAAAAGAAAAAGAAAGAAGAAGGATATTGCTGAATTTTGATGGTACAGTAGTGGCGGCAGCCCCCATTAGTAATGACTTATGGTCTTCCATTCAGTCATTGATTGTTATTGGGAACTTCTTTATGCCTTTGTGGACTTTTATCTAATCTACGCAAAATAATACTGATTATGATAAGACCCTTTTATCCAACAAATTTCTCAGATTTCATTTCTCTCTAACTAATCATGCCATTCCCTGCAACCATTTTATATTATTATAAACACTTATCTATAGTAACCCTCTGCTATTTTTCCAAACTTTCATGCACCTGAAACTCACAAATTCTCTAGTCACCAATTACCTCACCACATCCTACTCTCTCTACTGCTATTGCTACTACGCAGCATTGTCATTAACCATGGTATATTCTCTGAATCACCCTTTTCAAATTACCATATAATCAAGCAATGACTGCAACCAATTCAAGTAAATCTACCAGCCATGATAGGATCAGTTGCAGAGTGCAGGGCATAGAGGGAAGAGTCTACTACATTTGCTATGTTATATACGTTAACCGTTTTATTGGTCTATCTGTTTAAGAAAGAGTATATTGATTATGTAACTAATCTTCATTTCCGTTAAACCATCTAAGCTAAGTTTATGAAGCATTAAACGTTTATAAGTTAAACTTTTGGTACAAATGATGTTAAAATAATTGATTTTAATAGAACTAATATTAATATTAATTTTTCAACGAGCCTCTGTCAACCAAAGATATTCATTTTCTTGAAATTGACTCTGTTTAGGGTAAAATTAATTTTAAAATTTAAAAATGTCATCGAGCACATCAAAATAATATGAACGAAATTAAAGGTTCCCCCACCGCAAAGTTATACAAAAGAAAACCCACATTTGCATATATCCAAACACGACATTGTATTTGGTTCGTGAACAGTATACATGGCATGATGAAAAGCATTGGTTAAAAGGAAAACCCTCTTAACCTAAAAAACGGGACAAAACATTTCCATATTATTTGTTGAAACAAGAATTGTATCTAGAAATCTTAGTTTCGGTCGTGCAATGGCACTATTATAAACTCTAATTAAGGATGGCCAACCAAGACCTAACCCACATGATTAGGGCCAACCTGATCCTTACACTTCAGTTCCTAATATTAATTATTAGGCTTTGCATATAAATTCATTAGTTGCTTAAAACACCACACAACTTCTTATCTTATTTATATGTACAATGCATATATTTTAATGTAACATCCTCTTCCTAAACAAAGTTATGTTGGTTGTGGGCCTGATTAATTTATCAACATTTTACATTAACAAAGGAAGAATTGTTATGGAACAGTGTATTCGCGGAGTAGGGACAAGACAAGACCCAATATAGCTAGTACATTTTCTGGTCAACAATGGCAAGATATTTCATATTAATAGCCAATACAAGTTGGATTAGGACAAGTACCTGAGCAGCCCTAAAAAAATATCAAATGTTTTACTATAAATATTATAAAGTTTAATAAATTAGTTTGTTGATAATGGAAGAGGACGAAACAAGCGTGGGAAAGTGAAAAAAAAAATGTTTTAATCGCGAAATAAATGAGAGATTAAATAAAATGATCAGATGAGAGAGAGAGCTGTGAAAATGAGATGCTAATATTTAATGAAGATTAAAAAGGAAAGAAGGAGGTGGGTTCCTTACGCCCAACGCATCTTGTTGGTTCGGGTTGGGAGCTAGGTTTGGGTGAAGACTTTGTGCGGATAAGAACGACCCCTACCCTCACTCGTTTTTTCTCTCTCTCTAAAACGCCATCTACCGCTTCCAAGTCCTACAAGAACCCATTCCCTCCCTCACAGCCCCCACTCTTCTCCACTTCTCAAACTTCAAACACATACCTCTTCATCACTCTTTCTCTCCACTCTTCCTTCAAACACAAATCACATTCTCTCCAACCAGCATGGCAATTGAAAACCATGACACCACTGTCAGAGAAATCAAGCCCAAGAACAGGAGAATCATGGTAAGCAAGCAACCATATTGGATTCTTTCATTCAACTTCCTCTTCATGGGTCTAGCTAATGTTGTCTTGTCTTTTTCTCTTTTGGAGGCTGTAGGGGCATTGGGATTTTGTTTTGTTCTTATTTGGGGGTTGATTGATTTGAATAAAGTTTATGTTTTTTTTGATTGTTTTGAATAGGGTGCTGGAGGCCCTGATGATGAGGACAATAGGTGGCCGCCATGGTTGAAGCCGCTGCTCAAAGAGAGCTTCTTTGTTCAATGCAAGTTACATGCTGATTCTCACAAGAGTGAATGCAACATGTATTGCTTGGACTGTATGAACGGCCCACTCTGCTCTCTCTGCCTCGCCCACCACAAGGATCACCGTGCAATCCAGGTTTGTCACACCATTCATCAGTTTTTTGAAGTTTTGCACAAAAAGTTTGCATCTGACACATTTGGGCTCAGGTCTCCCACAGTCATTGTTTATCAAAATCACCCCTTTTTCCTTTTATGGGGATACTTAGATTCTTTTCCAATTTTTTCTAGATTTTTGGCTAAAAGTCCCACCTTTCCTTCCTTGCAAAAATTTGAATATCATTAATTGGTTTCTATTTTCAATTTCTGTGCCCAATTGTCCCTCCTCCAACCGTTTCCTGCATTTACCAACTCCTAGAATGGTGTGAAAGTAACCACACAATGGGAGAAAAAATGTCAGCTTTTGGCGATTTTTGAGTTTTCTCAGCGCGTGTAGTGTGTTTCACGCTTAAGCATTCTCTTCTAATGTATTTTGTTTTTTGTTAATTGTTTGACAGATTAGGAGGTCCTCATACCATGATGTGATCAGGGTTTCTGAGATTCAGAAGGTGTTGGACATCACTGGTGTCCAAACCTACATTATCAACAGCGCAAGGGTGGTGTTTTTGAACGAGAGGCCTCAGCCAAGGCCTGGAAAAGGGGTCACAAACACTTGTGAAGTCTGCGAGCGAAGCCTTCTTGATTCTTACCGCTTCTGTTCTCTTGGTTGCAAGGTATTCATATTACCACCAATGTCTTTTATTCCTTGTTTAAGTTTCTGACCAAGTAATTTTATTTTTTTTGAAAAAAAAGCAAGCTTGGAAAATTGAAACTTTACTTTGCTTTCTTTTCAAGGGAGCATAGAACACTTTTTAGTTCAAATGAGTTGACTTTTTATCACAGCCATGAAAATGGGTACCCTTTGGTTCACGGGACTCTTGGATCCTTCAATTTATTCTTTTGCCTTAATTTCCTCAGAGCATTAAACAACCACCCCAGTTTGAAATCTTGGGATTTGAATGTTGACTTTTAACCTTTAATCAGTCTAACTCTAATGTTCTCAACAACCTTAATTTTCATGGTGTGTATTAAATTGTTTTCATTAATCAATGTGAACACGGATTGCAGATTGTTGGAACATCTAAGAACCCCCAGAAGAAGAAGAAGCAGTCAACGGCAATGTCATCAGATTCTGAGGATTCATACAGTAGCAACAGCGTCCATGGCCTGCAGAAAAACTGCAAAGTTCAGAGCTTCACCCCATCCACACCACCTCCAACTTCAGTCAATTACAGAACTGCCAAGAGAAGAAAGGGAATACCACACCGAGCCCCAATGGGGGGACTAATCATAGAATATTAGACAGTGGGTATTTTTAGGTTATCTGCTATAATGCCCTTAGATATGAATATGATGCTAATGCAAGTGTTTCGACGTGGTTTCACCGTTCCAATACTCGAGCTTTCCTAGGCCAGTGTTGGAACTGTCACCTTCCGTTCTTTAATGTTTTCCGTAGCAGTTTCTAGCGTCTTGTATATATATATATATATATATAAAGTCCAATAGAACTGGAAAAGGCTGAAGAAGAAGTAGTGGAAATAAGACACCTGTGAAATAGTTGATGGTGCAGTGATCAAAACAATGGCGTGTAGCAAAATAATAAGGAAGACTCTTTTCGACCTAGCCAAGATGATGATAAGGACTTATAGGTTTGGTTTCTAAGGTAATTATACCTAAGTTTTGGGGTAGGGGATGTACATAGTGGCTAAGTGACTTGGGGACGAGGACAAATGAAATGATGACAATGTACTTCTTGGAAAATAGGTGGTATGTCTAAATTATATGAGAATAGCACAATAAAGATATATATATTATTGCAAATATTTCTCTCTTTCTCCCTTTTTTTTCATTTCGTTTATTTTGAAAAAGAAATTATAATTATAATTATAATTATAATTATAATTATAATTTCCCAATGTTATAATGTAACCTTTGCCTAGTGGCGGTGTATGGTGGTAGTGGCCAAGGTAATACAAGCTTCCAATGAAGTGGGTCCACTGCAGCCGGCTTAAATGGGGGCGGGTTCGTCAGCTTGTACACGTGTCGATGGTTCATTGGTGTTTGTGAAAGCGAAGTTGTATTGGTTCTCGAAAATAGAGAATTGGTCAGCCGCCTCTATTAAAAAGAAAACGATTATTCTATGGGCGGTTCCCTACAGTCGGATCTGACGGATGACATTGAGCACCATTGACGGCTGTGATCTCTTGATCTTCCCTCAATCATGGGTTAGATTCCCTAACGCTGAAATCGTAGGGCTTGGAGTGTTTGATCTAACTTTTCTCTAGTGGGCGTGTAAAACGAACGCATTATTATTAGGTAAAGCATAGATGGGGTTTGTCGTAAACAGAAGAGGTTAGTGGGACTTATTGGGAACTTTCTTAGCTTGGCAATTTGTTGATGGGTCTAATCATAAGATGATAAAACTACAGCTATTAGTGGAGTCATTCTAAACGTGTTTTTTTACCTCATGAACTTCGATCCCACTCCCACTGAACTAATACATTTATGTTAAACTTCCTGGATTTGGAAAAAATGTCACCCCCCTGCAAAAGAGAAAGAAACTAATCATGGTCGGAGAGAACTGGTTTTAATTGTTGTAATGTGAAATGTTTCCTTATGGGGAATGCCTAAGATTTTAGGGAATTTGTTTTGACTTTTGATTGTTTAGTTAATGTTTCTTAGAGTGTAAGATTTTAGATTCTCACCAAGATGGTTTCACAAAAGTGAAAGTAATAAATGATAGCTTCAATTAGTCACATTCACCTCATTTAGTTAAAATGGACTGTTGTGTTTTTCTTTTCTTTGTATCAACTTTTTAACTTCATGTTGTTCCACAAGTTAAATTTAGTAGAATATAGGAATCAGCAGAATGTGATGAGCACTTTTATTACTAAATTATTTAACTAACATTAAGATTTTGTTGGTAAAAAATAAAAAATATTTATTTTTAAAAAAAAATTATTTTGAAATTCCAATCGTAAAGTAACTGTGTATTTTATTTGTTTAGAATTTTTATTTACTGTGTCTTTGATCGTATATAAAAAGTTGAGAAATAAGAGATTTCCAAATCTATCCCCAACAGGTGAAGGCCGTTAAGTGTCTTGTCATACGTTCGTTTTTTTTTTTTTTTTTTTTTTTTTTTTCCTTGTTCATTTTTTTTTTTTTTACTTTTTTTATTAAATTTTTTTTTTTTTTTTATTTTCATATTTATTTCCTTAAGGTGTAGGACGTTAAGTGTCTTGTCATAAGTTCGTTTTTTTTTTTTTTTTTCTTTTCTATTTCCTTGTACATGTTTTACGGTGTAACATTATTAATTAAAATTTATTAGCGGGTTTTTAACTTTATTGCTTTAGACCGACTTTGCTATGCTTTTAGTCTCACGTGCGTGCTACCGTCACACGTTTAACGTGGAGAAATGCCTGTTGAACACGTTACTTTTTACTACTTCCGTGTTTCACTTTTCTTATCTTCTTTTCTTATACTACTGTCTACACGGAAATTATTCCTCCACGTATTATGCTATGCCCTACCACCTCCTCCTATGTCCACATTACCCCTTTTCTTTTTCATTTTTTTCTAATAAAATAGGTTAAAAAAAGTGATAGCAAAATAATCCAGCGTTAAAAGCAACGGGCTTCTTAACATATTTGAGTTAAATACTCATAATGCGTAAGTGTGCATGGTTGACTGAGAAATTGGAATTATAGAAGAAAAGAAAAAAATGTTGGAGAATATGTTTGATTCACACAAAATGATGATCGAGGGGATAACGAGTCCAAAAGAAGAAAGTAAAGTGAGAGGAAGAAAGTAACTTTTGGTTTAGGTAATCCGGCAAAGCCCAGGAGGTGATACATGTGTAGATTCTTTGATGGTGCATATGTGACACGTGGGTGGTGGTTCTATTTTTTAATTAGAGAAATTTTTGTGGGAATTGAAGATGATTTAGAAGTTTGAGAAGGGTGGTGATTCATGACTCGTGGCTTGACTGGGACCGGGCAAAAGTTTGATGATGAAGTTATGGTGATGGGTGGAAGACTCTGACACGCGGCAAAGAATCTTCCAGGTAATCACCCCACAACCATCCAACGCATCTCTACCTACATAATACTCTACGCTAGAACATTCTCCAACTTTTCAAAACTAAAATACATTTTACATACTAACAATATTCTTTTTTATAAAAGTGACAACATTTTGGATTTTTTTATTAAAAAAAGTCGAAAAGGTTCGTTTCTAATAGCATGGTTTTCATTTCAACAGGTGGGTTTCATTTGACTAATGGTAAAGGAAGAACATTAACTCGTGAAGTGAATTGGTGAATTGTGAATGCGAAAAATTCAACTTGCGCGTCTAAAGAGAGGAGAAAACGAGGCTACAAAACCATGTTACTGAGGCGAATCCTAACTAAAAACGTCCCCAGTAGTTGGGTTACATCATATGTCAGATCACATTTTTCGTCCCACTAATTAAGTTAATACGAGACAAAGGATTCCCCACATCAAGAATAGGAAAAGGGTATTATCTTGAATTAGGTGAGCCTCTTTAGTCTTTGCTAAAGTTTCTTCCGTGTCATTTAAGCCTTCATCCTATTTTCATTTCGACTCTCGTCACTGATGTTAACTAATTCAAGAAGCTTGAGCTTTTTTATGTATCACATCATCCTTGTTATGGAGTATGAATTCCTCCTAGGAAAATAGATTGAACGGTTTTAATTGGATTGAGTAAAATAGAGGGAAATCTTTATCTTCCTTATCCTGTACACAAAGAACTAACTGATTTCGAACTATATAGTATAGTTTGTATCTCTGTTTTTTTTCTTGTTTTGCACCACGATTCATGTCATCCATTAGTTTGCACTTCAATCATGCGGCCCCATCATAAACTTTTAGTATTTGAAAACGAAGGGAAAACAAGTAAATAGAAACTCACGGTTAGATTATAAAAAAAAAAAAAAAAAAAAAAAAATCCTCCAAAAAAAAAAAATATTTAAAATAAAAATAAAAAATAATAAATTAAAAAACTGATAAATATGAATTAAAAAAACAAATTTTAAAAATAATAAAACGGTGGGAGAAAAAAAATACTTAATTAACAAAAATAC
>Ga0099824_1010551_pt1 | contig 10831 bp, 8 predicted proteins | sample SiratrowhiteBW_FD_76837 | JGI IMG/M metagenome (GOLD analysis project Ga0099824, IMG submission 76837) | Root nodule microbial communities of legume samples collected from California, USA - Siratro white BW | ecosystem: Host-associated > Plants > Roots > Nodule | place: USA: California... | reverse complement strand
GTTTCCAAGTTTAGTTTTAGTTTGTCCTTCGAACTGAGGTTCTGCAACTTTTACCGAAATAATAGCTGTTAATCCTTCACGGAAATCATCTCCTGATATTTCGAATTTCAATTTATCTAACATTCCAGAAGCATCGGCATATTTTTTAAGCGTTCTTGTCAAACCACTTCTAAAACCTTGCAAATGCGTTCCTCCTTCGTGCGTATTGATATTGTTTACATAAGAAAAAATATTCTCCGTATAACTTGTATTATAGATCAAAGCAACCTCAACTGGAATTTCACCTTTTTCGTGATCCATACTGATTACGTGAGAAATAATTGGCTCACGGTTTCCATCCAAATAACGGATATATTCTTTTAATCCTTCATCTGAATGAAAAACTTCGCTTCTAAATTCTCCTTTTTCATCAACTTCTCTCTTATCTGTAAAGGTAATTGTGATTCCTTTATTTAAGAAAGAAAGCTCACGCATACGAGCTGAAAGCGTATCATATGAAAATTCAGTAGTCTGCTGAAAAATAGTATCGTCTGGGAAGAAAGTCTGGCGCGTACCTCTTTTCTCTGTTTCACCGATTTGTTTTACAGGATATAAGGCTTTTCCTCTTTCGTATTCCTGCTCATAAATTTTACCTTCTCTAAATACAGTAGATTTCATGTGAACAGAAAGGGCGTTTACTACAGAAACACCAACCCCGTGCAAACCTCCTGAAACTTTATATGAATCTTTGTCGAATTTACCTCCGGCACCAATTTTTGTCATTACAACCTCAAGTGCAGAAACACCTTCTTTTTTATGCAAATCAACTGGAATACCACGTCCGTTATCTTCAACTGTAACAGAACCATCTTCGTTTATTGAGACACTAATGGTGTCGCAATGCCCTCCCATTGCCTCATCAATAGAGTTATCAACAACCTCATAAACTAAATGATGCAGTCCTCGAACCCCTACATCTCCAATATACATTGATGGACGCATTCTTACGTGCTCCATTCCCTCTAATGCCTGAATACTATCTGCTGAATAATTGTTCTTCTTGATTTCTTCGCTCATATAATTTATTCTAAAAAATGTATTTACTGTCTAACACGCAAATATATAAAAACGCGAGCTATATACCCAGTAAATTACAACTTAAAGCACCTAAGTTATTAACACAATCGTCTGAAAAACCTAAAAATAAGTCCAAAAATGAATTTAAATTCAAAATTTTTGAAAATCCCAAAATTTTAAATGTCAAATTCTAATTTTGAAATCTGAAATACCGAATCAAAATTTTAAAATCTGCCTATTACATTAAAATTAAAAAACCGAAACACATTTAATGCATTTCGGTTTTCTTATATCAGTTTCCAATTGGAATTTGGAATTTTCAAAGTTGTTTTTTTTGCCTTTAGGCAATAACAGTAGTTTTTACAGTTTCAAAATTACCATTTAAGTGTGCAGCATTTGCCCTTCCACTTGGATCAAGATTTTCTTGCCATTTTGGTATCCATTTTCGAACAGTTTGCGCTGCACTGACCTGCGGATAGAATTTATGGAAAATCGATCTGTATAAATACGCTTCTTTAGTCGTTGGCGAATTATACGGGAACTCAACACTTGCTCCTGCCAATTGCTCATCAGTAACCTGCGAAGCGCAATATTCGATCAACTCATCAACCCAACTATATCCTACACCATCAGAAAATTGCTCTTTCTGACGCCATAAAACTTCTGAAGGCAAATAAGGATCTTCTGTATCAAAAGCTTTCCTTAAAATGTATTTTTCAACGCCATCATACGTTTTTGGCTGTTTTTCTTCTGTTTTAATTCGAATCGCAACATCTAAAAATTCGGTATCTAAAAACGGAATTCGAACTTCCAGACCATTTGCCATTGTCGTTTTATCTGCACGTAGCAAATCGGCTGTAAACAGCTTCTGCACTCGTTCTATCGTTTCATCCTGAAATTCTTCTTCCGAAGGCGCATTTCTAAAATACAAATGTCCACCAAAAACCTCATCAGCTCCCTCGCCAGACAAGATTACTTTTATTCCTTGATCAGCGATAGCTTTAGAAAGCAAATACATTGGCACACCAGATCTAACCGAAATAATATCGTAAGTTTCGATATGATAAATTACTTTTTCTAAGGCTTTCACTCCTTCTTCTACAGAAAAATGAATTTCGTGATGTTCTGTCCCCAAAAATGCAGCTGCTTTTCTTGCCACAACATTATCTGGAGCATCAGCATCCAATCCGATAGAAAAAGAATGCAGTTTTTCGCCTTTTTCTTTTAATAATCTTGACGTAATTGCTGAAATCAGAGAAGTATCCAAACCTCCCGACAACACAACTCCTAATGGCACTTCTGCCAATAAACGTTTGCGTGTTGCCTGAATTAAGCTTTCGCGAATTAAGTCTAAATCTAGTGGCTGAGTTGCATTTTTATGGTCTTCGTATTCTGGACGATAGTATTTTACAAAACCTGTTTTTGCTGTATAATAATGTCCTGGAGGAAAAGTAGAAAACGATTTGCATTGGTCTGCAATAGATTTCATTTCTGACGAAAAATAAATTCGCCCTCTTTCATCCAAACCATAATATAAAGGTTTTACTCCAATAGGATCACGGCCAGCAATATATTTATCTCCATCGATAACCACAAAAGCAAAATCTCCATCTAATCTATTGCAGAAATCATATCCAAATTCTTCATACAGATGTACAATCACTTCTGAATCTGATTCTGTTCTAAAAGTATGGTGCTTTAATACCGTATTTTTAAGTTCTTTATAATTATAAATTTCCCCATCATGCACCATCTAAGCTTTACTAGTTCCTTGAATTGGCTGTTTCCCCGAATTAAGATCAATAATCGATAGGCTTTCATGACAAAGTATACTGCCATTTTCCATGATATGAATATCGCTTTCGTCAGGTCCGCGATGTGACATTCTCTCAGAAAGTTCTTTTACAAGTTTCGGGTCTTTTCCTTTTCCAATTACGGCCAATAATCCAGACATAATACTTCTATTTTGTTTATTTTCATTCAGTTTTTAGGCTAACTGAACATTAAAAAATCATTAAAATTTTTCATACAAAGCAAAACTAAATATTAAATTTTGCTTTTTGCTATTAAATTCTTAAAATACAATAGCATTTAACGTTTTTTTATGGGGTTTCAAATATATTAAAAGAAAGTTAAATAATTACAAATAACAAATCTTAGAGAGGTCTTAATTATTTAATTTAACAGTTAAGACAAAAAAACGCTCTCTTAAAGAGAACGTTTTTCCGCAATATATATACTAATTCTAAAAATTAAACTCTATTTTATGCTTTAACGTAAGCATCGTCGTGAACATTTGCCACTGCTCTTCCTGATGGATCGTTTAAGTTTTTGAAAGCTTCATCCCACTCCAAAGCAATTTTTGTACTACAAGCCACACTTGCTTCCTGAGGCACACATAATGCCGCTGCATCACTTGGGAAATGTTCTGTAAAAATTGAACGATAGTAGTACTCTTCTTTTGAAGTTGGCGTTTGCAAAGGAAATTTAAATCTCGCGTTTGCCAATTGTTCGTCTGAAACTTCTCTAGCTACCACTTCTTTTAAAGTATCAATCCAGCTGTATCCTACTCCATCAGAGAATTGTTCTTTTTGTCTCCAAGCTACACTTTCTGGAAGCATGTCTTCAAAAGCTTTACGAACTACCCATTTTTCCATTGGGTGCTCTTTGTTAATCATTTTATCTTGCGGGTTGATACGCATGGCAACATCCATAAATTCTTTATCCAAGAATGGCACACGACCTTCAATTCCCCAAGCTGCTAAACTTTTGTTGGCACGTAAACAGTCATACATATGAAGTTTTCCTAATTTACGAACGTTTTCTTCGTGGAATTCTTTAGCGTTTGGCGCTTTGTGGAAATACAAATATCCTCCAAACAACTCATCTGCACCTTCTCCCGAAAGAACCATTTTGATTCCCATAGATTTGATCACTCTTGCCATTAACCACATTGGAGTTGAAGCTCTAACTGTAGTTACGTCATAAGTCTCAAGGTTGTAAATTACATCACGAACTGCATCTAATCCTTCTTGGATCGTAAATTTGATTTCGTGGTGAATAGTTCCAATATGATCTGCAACTTTTCTTGCTGCTGCTAAATCTGGAGAACCTTCTAAACCAACAGAGAAAGAGTGCAATTGCGGATACCAAGCATCTGTAGTGTCATCTGACTCAATTCTTTTTTGAGCAAATTTCTTAGCCACAGCCGAAGTAATAGAAGAATCTAAACCTCCTGAAAGTAAAACTCCGTAAGGAACGTCACTCATTAATTGTCTGTGAACTGCAGCTTCCAATGCTTTTCTGATTTCAGGAATACTTGTTTCGTTATCTTTTACAGCATCATATTCTGTCCAGTCTCTTTTGTACCATTGTACAAATTCACCGTCTTTGCTTGATAAATAATGTCCTGGAGGGAATAATTCAATTTTTGTACAATATCCTTCAAGAGCTTTTAACTCAGAAGCCACATAGAAAGTCCCGTGCTGATCCCATCCAATGTACAACGGAATAATTCCCATATGGTCACGAGCAACAAAATACTCGTCTTTATCTACATCGTAGATTGCAAATCCGAAGATTCCGTTTAATTCATCAACGAAGTTTACTCCTTTTTCTTTATATAAAGCTAAAATAACTTCACAGTCACTTTCAGTTTGAAAGTTATATTTACCAGCAAATTGTTTACGCAAATCTCTGTGGTTGTAGATTTCACCATTCGCAGCCAAAACCAATTTTTTATCTTCTGTAAATAAAGGTTGTTTTCCTGACGCTGGATCTACAATTGCCAAACGCTCGTGAGAAAGAATTGCTTTATCATTACTGAAAATTCCGCTCCAGTCTGGTCCACGGTGACGAATGATTTTTGACATTTCTAATACTTGAGGTCTTAAAGCTTCAGCTTTTTGTTTAAGATCAAAGGCACATACAATTCCACACATAATTTTATATTTTATTTTATAAATTTTAATTTGATAGGGCAAAGATATGATATTAGTTACAATTGAAAAACACAAACCTCAATATCAATTACAATTATAAATCAAAACAACAATTTTACATACAAAATGTAAAATTTTGACATAAAAAAAAGTCTTAAACTTAAAATTTTTAATTTTGACTATAAAACTGGTTGAAAATTGAAACTTTAAACTGGTTTTTTGAATTAAATTTTGAGTTATTCTGTTACAAATGAAAGATTCGTAAAGATGAAAAGAAAAGTTGTTCTGGAATTGTATTTTAAGCAAGAACATAGTGTTTGTCATTCTGAGGAACGAAGAATCTCACTAGAAACTCCGCAAAGAATATGCCGATTTTTGTCGACAAACTAGTGAGATTCTTCGTTCCTCAGAATGACAAGATTGGATAAGATGGTTACGTATTGAACTTTGTCAAAGTTGATAGCGAAAAAAGACTTATTCAACACTTTCAATAGTATAATGCGTCTTATTAATTTCAAATTGAAATCCAGCTTTATTTCCCATTAAATGATTTCCTAAGGGAGATTGCGGAGAAAGTGCAATAACATTAATTCCTTCAATTGCAATTTTAGGAAGCGCAACACTCACATATAAATAAATTCCGTTGGCTTTTACTAAACTGCCTAAAACGATGTTTTCTGTTGTCTTAAGCGGGTCTATTTTATCTAAAATTGCTTTTTGCTCAAGGGCTTCCTTCAACTTATTAGTCAATTTTTCCTGTTCGATATGCATCATTGATAAAGCTGTTTCGTGTTTATCACCAGCTGAACCTTTGGCATCGTTTTTTGAATCTTCTGTCAAACCAGAAATCATGTCTCTAAAAACATCAATTCTGTCTTGAACCATTTGTGTATAGTGAGAATATATTTTTTCTTTGAAAGTCATTTTTTTAAAGGTACTGAGATTCTGAGGTGCAAAAGTGCAAAGGTTTTTCCTTTTGTCTAAATTTTTATTCGAAAAAAGCTTTTGGATAGACCACTTCTCCGCTTACTCCTTTTAAACCATCTTCCGCTAATGCAATAACCATACAGTTTTCTGCTGGAACATCAAAAGGCATTTTGATATTGTATTTTTCGCAGAGTTCATATCCAAACCTTGGATAATAATCTTGATGTCCTAACAAAATAACCGATTTGTAACCTAACCTTTTCGCGATTTCATGTCCATGTAAAATAAGTTTAGAACCAATTCCTTTTCCTTGAAATTCTGGCAAAACTGAAACGGGAGCTAATGCCAAAGATTCAAATGAATTTAAATTATTTTTAATTTTCAGCTTGGTAAATAAAATATGACCGACAATTTCATTATCAATTTCTGCAACAATAGACAATTCAGGAATAAAGGCTTCAGAGTTTCTAAGTCTTTCTACCAAAAATTGTTCTTTGTGATCGCTGTATTTTTCCTTTTCAAAAGCTTTTTCTATCAAATGAAAAACACTTTCAAAATCATTTTTATTTTCTTGACGTAATATAATTTTCATTTTATAAAATTAAAAAACAGCCACGAATTCACGAATCTACTCCAAAAAATTCATGAGCCCATGGCTGAAAAAAAAGGCACTTTATCTTTTATAAAATCTTTGTGCCTTAGTGTCTTTGTGGCATTAAGCCTTAAAAATCAAATTTATAATTTGCACCTCCTAAAACTTGGAATCCTTGTACAGGATAATTCAACCATTTTTCGTAAGCTTGATTTCCAATATTATTCAGTTTTAAGAAAAATGTCAAACGCTCGCTAAATTTATAACCAACATGAGCATTAGCATCAAAATAACTTTTTAAGGTAATTGGTGTTGTATCAATTCCTAAAGAAGTATTGGTCTGCATATCTTTTCTTTCGCCAACATAAAACACATTCAATCCTGCGTACCACTGCTTTGTAATATTAACGTCTAAAGTCGAACTTAATTTCATTGATGGCAAATTCCATGCTTCAACTGCATTGTCTGTATTATAACTATTAAAAGTTCCGTTGATTCCGAAAGTTACATTTTGAGAAAAATCAGCTTTTAATTCTCCGTAGAAACGGAACGTTCTAATATCTTCATACACTACTCCAAATGAGTTCCCGAAAGCATAATCTTCATTGGTAATTACTTCTGTATAATCATTTGCTTTAAACAGTGCTTTGTCTTTTTCGTTCAAATAAGAAGCGGTCAAGTTATAATTTACGTTATTTGCCAATTTCCCTTTCAAACCTGCAAATACATTATATTGTGTACTTGACGGACGCATGTTTAAAGTCGGAGACAAAAACGGATTCTCGGTCACAAAATCGGCATACGAATTTTGGTTTAAAGCTCCATTAACTCCTGTATAAAAAATCATCAAATCGCCAACCAATCTATATGAAGCATTTACTTTTGGATAGAAATAAAACTTATTGCCACTGTTTTCAGAATCTGCACTGTAATAGATTCCAGCTCCTAGTTCTAATGTCCATTCGTTTTCATTTATTACAAAACTTGGTTCGATTCCAACATTTGTAAAACTGTATTTTAAAGCTTCTGTATTATCTTGAAAATAATTGTTTTTAAAAGATCCGCTTACATGATCTACAATTACATTGGTTTTAATTGCCTGATCCATTACATCAACTGTAAAAGTAGGCTTTACATAAAATCTGTTTTCTGATGAAGAATAACTGTCTGAAAAATGAGTAAATTTCGCAGAAAGCTTACTAAAAATACTTTCTGTAAATTCTGCATTTCCGCCAACCCAAATGGTATTATAAGAATGGTCTGGATTAATGCTGTTTACCAAATCATAACGCTGATCTGGAATTGTCGAGCCAAAATCTGATGGAAGTCCGTACCAGTTATAAATTTGGTTTTGATATCCTAAATCGACTCCCCAAGTATTATCTCTATTGTTTTGACCGTAACCAACATTTATTGACGTATCGTAAAATTCATCATTTAATTCAACATCTTTAATTCCGCCTTGAGAAGAGTGATGGCGAAACATTCCGGCTACATAATCATTATTGCCCAAATCCTGATTTACGAATAATTCACCGTTCAAAGTGCTGTAATTTCCAAGTCCTAAAGTTGCGTAATTATTAAACAATCTTTCTTTTTTAGCTTTTTCCACACCTTCAGCCTTTCCCTTTGAAGGCGTAAAAGTAGAAGCCACAGGAACAGACAGAATACTATATTTAATTACTTCTTTCGGCTGATTCCCGCTATCGTCAAGCGAAGGTGTTTCTTTTACTTTAAAAGCATCTGAAACAGTCGGCGAATATGGTTTTACCACGTTTACAGTTTCAGTTCCGATACTTTCATTTTTCTTCTGCGCAATCGAAAACTGACCAACAAATAATACTAGCAAAACGATAATTTTATACTGGCAATTTAATTTCATATTTCTTTCTTTTAAGAGGGTTAAGAAGAAAGAAGCAAGAGAAAAGACCTATCAAATCTTAATTTCTTTTCTCAAAACTCTTGTTCTATCCTCTATATTCTATTATCTAAATCTAAAAATTCTTTTTTCTTGACTCTTGTTTTTGCGTCTTTCTTCTTGCTTCTTTCTTCTAAAGTTTAAGCTTCCCACTCCCCTTTGGCCACAAATTGAGCTTTTCCTCCTATTTTAATATCAAACTGATTATTTTCCAGTTTCCCTTTAAAATAGATTTCAGAAGGACGACCAATGTAATCTCCCTGATGGTTTGTTACTTCAATTACAGGAGAATGATATTTTAAAAGATAGGCCTCCAGACAAGTACTTGCACTTCCTGTTGCTGCATCTTCTACCAATTGATTATTTTCTACACATAACATTCTGGTTGCCAACTTCGAATCTTCAAAACTATAAAAATACAGTCCTCTGTGATCTGTTTTACAATGCTGTTTCAACCATTTATCGGTTTTATCTTTATCTAAAACCAAATTCTCTAAAGCTCTTTTGCTGTTTAACGGAACAATTACAAATGCACTTCCCGTAGTCACTTCTTGTATCAAATATTGATTGTCAAAATCATCAATTGTCAAGTTGCTGAAAGATGGGAAATCTTCTTTTGCAAAAACATCCCAAAACTTTGGTTGCGCCGCTTTTAGCCAAATCAAATCTTCGGTTTTATTAATCGAAATTGGTCCAATAGGAACTTCTAATTTTATTTCATTAGGCGAATTTTCAAAAATCTTATTCATCAAAACCCAAGAAGTCCCAATGATCGGATGTCCTGCAAACTGCATTTCGTGCGCAGGAGTAAAAATTCTTATTTCGGCTTTATTGTTTTCTTTGTCCAGTTTCGTTACAAATGTGCTTTCCGCAAAATTAATCTCGCGCGCAATCTGCTGCATTTCTTCCGAACTCAAATTCTCAGCATCTAAAAAAACCGCCAGCTGATTTCCAGCGTATTTCTTATCAGCAAAAACATCAACTATGTAAAAAGGTAAACTCATTTCTTTCTTTTTTTGAGAATAGAGCCAAGAAGCAAAAGAAAAGACTTTTCATTGAAATCTTGCTTCTTAGCTCTTTCTTCTATTTTTCTATCTATTAATCGACGAATTCGTTTTTGACTCTTCCGCTTTAATAGCTCCTAATTCTTTTTTCGCTTCTTCGACAACATCTGGATAATCTGTAAAATTGTTGATTACGTTATCCAAAATATAAGTCGCCTGATAACTATCTTTTAGTCCGTAGAAGTTCTTCGCCATTAACACCAAACCTTTTGCGCCGTAATATTTATGCGCCGAATAGCTTTTTGCCAATTTTTGAACAGCGGTGTTTGAAGCATCAAATTTCCCTTCTTTGGTTTTAAAATAGGCATCGTAATACAACGCTTCTGCTGCTAATTCTCCTTTAGAAGTTGTCATTAATTTAGCGTAAGCAGTTTTAGCTTTATCTTCATTTCCTGTTTGAATCGCCGCTCTTGCTACAATGATTTGAGCATCGGCTTTTACACCAGCATCAGATTTTGGGTTTTCTAAAACTTTCTCTGCAGCAGTAACCGAATTGTCATAATCTTTTTTGTCATAATAACATTTCATTAGGTTTGCCTGCGCGAAAGTTTTGTTCTGCGGATAGTCTGCTTCGCTTTCTAGACGTTTTAAAACTGGAATCGCTTTATCACAATCTTTTGCTTTTAAGTAAATCTGAGCCAATCTATTTAAAGCCTGTTCTGTAAATTCATTTCTAGGCTGATCGATTACATATTGATAATTCGCTGTCGATTTTGTCTCAGAACCTTCAGCATAATACAATTGTGCTAGATAAAAATTAGCTTCCAAAGCGTGCAAACCAGCCGGAAATTTGCTTACATAACCTCCAAATCCTGTAATTGCAGCTTTGTTATTATTTTGGCTATATTGTTTAAAGGCGGCATCATAAGTATCGTTATCTAATTCAGCATCTGAAACCTCAACAAAATCTAAAGTACGAACCCAAGTTGCATATTCGTCTACTTTTCCTGAATCAACATAGATTAATCTTGCTGTTGAAACCGCTTCTAAAGCTTCTGGTGTTTTTGGAAATTCAGCCGCTACTTTTTTGAATTTTGTTAAAGCCTGCTGATCGCGATCTGAATTATAATAAATCAATCCTTGTTTTAAAATTGCTTTTGAAGTAAAAGATCCGTTTTGGAATTCTGAAATCAATTGATCATACGTTTTCAAAGCTTGATCGTTTTTCTTTTCTGCAACGTAAGTATTTCCTAATTCGAACAAAGCATCATCTCTGTAAGACGATTTTTTGTACATCTGAAGGAAGTTATTCAATTCATCCACTTTCTTCGCATTATTCGACATGAATCCGTAAGAAAGTGCTTTTTGAAATTGCGCATAATCAGCATCTACG
>Ga0099824_1010548_pt1 | contig 10833 bp, 3 predicted proteins | sample SiratrowhiteBW_FD_76837 | JGI IMG/M metagenome (GOLD analysis project Ga0099824, IMG submission 76837) | Root nodule microbial communities of legume samples collected from California, USA - Siratro white BW | ecosystem: Host-associated > Plants > Roots > Nodule | place: USA: California... | reverse complement strand
TATAAAAATAAAAAAAAAAAAATATATATATATATATATATATATATATATATATATATATATATATAAAAGCTAATGAAAAATTTATCATTAAATAAACTTCATACTCAACTCACTTTTTATCCTTTTATTTTTATTTTTTAATTTTCTTACAAACAACTATACAAACTCAAACTCATTCTAATTAACTATTCTTATCGTGACATTCTTTATCAATATAAGAGTGAAACCAAAAATTTTATTTTACGTCTGGTAATTATTATGTGTTGTTATTATGAACTGCAGCGGAATGAATCATGAATAAGTAGCCAGAACTTCGGAAAATCACATTTTAAGCAAAAGGTCTTGGGCTTCATAATTATGTGTAAGAAAGAAATTGAAAACTTTACTTTAGCATACAGTGGATTCACGGAACGTCTCATACTTGTATTATAAAATCTAATTGAATTAATTTTCAATTTATTATGGAGAAATCCTCTATTTTAAAGTTTCATACACTAGTAGAAAAAACACTTTCTAGATCGATTCTGAAGGACATTCTACATGGGTTCCAAAATTAACATAGATGCAGATAACATAGAAATCTTAGACCTTTTACGTTGGTTTTATAACTGACGTACTATGTATATATACTATATCGGTTGATAAAGAAATCACTGACTTAAAATACCAATCCTAATAGCACTTAGGAGGAGATACTACATTGGTTGTGGCTCCCAATCGACGTAGTATATATCCAATTACATCGGTTGGGAGCTCACAACCAACATAATATCTCTATTTTAAAAAAAAAAATTATCCAGAATTTTTTGATATATCTCTAATACATACAAGGAAACACCACAACAATTTCTATAATTTTTTGACAAGTATAGAGAGGTGAAATAAAAAAATGTGAAAAATACTAAAACAATAAAAAAGAAATAGTAAATGATGGAATTTTGAAAAAAAAAAAAAATTGTGTCCGGATCCCCTTTGATGATTGTCCAAAAGCTTCGTTACGTCATTTCAAACAACTTTCATTTTTGGAGCATCTTAATCCGAGCTCTCTATCAAAAGTTATGGTCGTTTGAAGTTTTTTCGTCCTAAATTTTTGAAACCCTAAAGCTATGATAAATCTATACAATGTAAGAACTCTACCATCAAATATACACTAAATCAAGTTGCCGATAAAAAAATTGTGTTAAAAATAAATTTTTAACTATTTTTAATGAATTTTAACCTCTTGTAAAGAGAAGCGACAAGGGATGTCAAGTATTCACAGCAGCAAAGAAAGGCTTAAGCATCGAAAAAACTCAATCGAGACAACTATGGAACTTGAGCACACCAAATGAACACTTAAAAAACCAGTGAACACAAAGATTCAAACCAATGAGAAGAGAAAGCAGCACCACACGAAATGAAAATGAAACCAGTGAGAAGAAAAAGTGGCACCACGCGAAATGAACCCCACAACGCGAAATAAGAGAAGGCAGCGAGTCTCAATAAAGGAGAATGTAAGAGAAAAATGTTTCCCAAGAGTGAAAATCCCTAATTTTAACTCGATGGACATACTACGTCGGTTGGGAGCTCCCAACTCAAGTAGTATTTAGCCAAATTTACCCAATTTTCTCAAAAGTTCACTCGTGCGCCACGAGGAGGATATTACGTTGGTTGGAAAATTCCAACCGATATAATATGGGTTACATATTACGTGGGTTGGAAAGTTACAACCGACGTAGTATCTTCAGCACCATTACAAAGTTTTCAAATTTTGATTTTTATTTTTTCAGTCTTTTCTACGTCGGTTATGAGCGGCAACCAATGTAATATGGGCTACATTCTATGTCGGTTGGGACCTTCTAACTGATGTAGTGTCTTCAACGCCATTACAAAGTTTTCAAATTTTGAATTTTGAATTTTTTAGTCTGTTCTACATCGGTAATGAGTGGCAACTAACATAGAATATGATATATTACGCTGTGTTTGAGTTCACCGACATAGTATCTCTTCAAATATTTACAAAAATGTTACTGTATTTTTGTTCACGTTGGTTTCGTGTCAATCAACGTATTATCCTAACGCAGAACACATTTTTTATACTAATGATAGATAATTAAATAAACCAAGACAATATTTATATATTAGCTTTACCGTCTATGAAATAGGAACTAAGAAATAAAGTTTAAAATTAGATTAGATGATAAGAAAAAATATATGTATTTCATCTAATTTTTATAGATCATATTCTTCAAAGATTGATAATAATATATTTTTATTTAATGTAGGTATAAACAAATCAGATTTGGTAATAATAAATTGGATATAATTCTATAGGCTATCCAAAATTTCAAAGGTAGCATTGTAATTATTATTATATGATGCAGATGGATTTATAATTTAGTTGAGAAACTAAAATTGGTTGTAAGGCTGATAAATAAAAGAGTAATACCATTAAAAAATTAATTTAGAAACTAATTAATTGGTCCTTCAACGTGTATATATATATATATATATATATATATATATATTCTATCATTATTTTATTTGAAATGACAAAAAGGTATATAATGGTAATATATTATAATAGTTATATACTATTTAAGAACATTTAATACTTTGAAATGATATATACATAATGCTATAAGTGACTAAAACCTTGGTAGTTAATGTTAGATATCAGTTATCTTGACTTTATTAGTCACTAAATTCATTCATTACTTTTATTTTGTAGTTATTTAGTAACCAAAACCTAATTTAGTGATTATTTTGATCACATTAGCAACCATTTTATGTAGTAACTAAAAATTGGTATCTAAATAGTTTTTTTCTTGTAGTGAAAGAAACTTTTTTATCCAAATCAAAAATATAAATTACCTTCATCTAATGTTTAAAATGATATTTAAATGGGATGACTAAATCAAGCATTTGCACAAAATTTGTACATATTCATTGAGTGAATGGAAGTAAAACATCTATTAGTTGAACTGATTGAAAAGTTAAAATATTAATAATCTATTCAAAATCTCTAATAAAATATTAATGATCTATTATTAAACTAAATTATCTTATAAACAAAGCATAATCATGTTTTATATTTACTCATTTTTAGCACTTAAGCAAAATTATAGAATGTTGGTCTTTTACTCTAACATTAAGTATTCATGAGAAGTTGCACTTGATAGGATATTGATCAACAAAATAGAAGATGTGAATCAAATTATCCATGGAAGAAGAGTGGTTAGCACAAGCCATGGAAGCAAATGGAGAAAGCATCATGTGCCAATGGTGTAAAATAAGTAAAGAAACAAGAATAAAACAAGAAATGAAATCAAAAATGGATTAAAGGAGAGAGTATGGAAGAATATGTCACCTTAAGAGGAGAACTTTAAGGATAAGTGCAAGAAAATCCACCACTTGAAAAAGTTTCTCAAGGTAAGAGCCAAGAACAAGAGAAGAGACACACTCAAATTCTCTCAAAACCTTCAAAGGAAATTCTCGTTCATTCAACTTATGAAAAATACAAGGAAAGACATTCCTTATATATATAGGCGCTAAGGACGACTTTCAAGAGTCAAAAATTGGTCCTTTAAAATTAGGGAATGCATATGATAGTTCATAAAAATTAGAAAAGTGTAATGATTACAAATCATGACATGGAAGTTAGGCACATACGCCGACTTAAAGTAAGACCGTAAAAAATAGCTTTAGAATATAAAGATATTTCACCCGTCTTGGGCCTAAGCAAGTATTGTTACTATAAAAGGAGTGTTAAAAAGGATCTATGTATCCATGAAAATTGCCTGCATATAATATAGGCCCAAACATGTATATACCCACTTTTAGTGGGCTCAATGATTCTGTAAGCGATAATAATTTGTTAAGATTCTCATAACCGAGGAGGGAATCAAATATTTCAAGTAACTGACATTCAAATACTGATTCAAATGCTTGAACAAATATATGTTAGAGTAAGTAGGTAAAATATTGAATGTTGTTACACAATTTGGTCCAATTTTGGTACCATAATTGGTTATTTTCTAAAAAAAAGTCAAGGAATAAATAGAATAGAACTATCATGAGATAGGGAATGAAAACAGTTCTATTTGGGCTAGCCTAGAGAGTGATCAAAAACTCCCATGGCTAGAACGAATTGGGGCCCCGCGTGTGATCAAGGAAAACTTTCCTACCTCCACATCCAAAAAGACCATATATTGAAAACCTTCTTGAAAACTTGATTCCCGGAAAGAATGAGAAACCAAAGATAGCCCACACCTAATGAAGGGAACGATGATGTAATAATTCTCTGACAAATCCTCAAAACGATAAGCAAATTACAATGTAACAACGAGAAGATCAGAAAGAAAGCAAGCAAAAGATTCTCCGATGCTCAAGTCAGTAAGAGCATGGAAATAAAGTAAGATTGAGTGAGATCTCCCCGTTCCTAATCTTCCTATCTTGTTAATTTTATATATTTCTAGATTTCTAAATTCTATAAAATTCGTAAAATGTAAAAATACAAATATGAATAAATTGTGTTTTTAGAATACGAATGATTTAATAAAATTAATGTCTTAGAAACTTCCAGGGAAGCTAGAAAATATTAATAATTTTTTAATAGATATATTTTCTTTAGAAATATAATTTCAAGGTCTTTCAAGAATATTATGTTTTGAAAAATAAGCATAGAAAACATGTTTATGCACTTTGATATTTAAGTTTGATAAAATTATTGTCATCAAAATGTGGTTGAAAGGTGTGTTACTAAAACGGGCCACTGAATGGTGCGTCCCTACAACAGCCACCGAATGATGTGTCCCTAAACTAAATAGGTCACCTAATGGTGCCTCCCTAAAGCAGCCACCGAATGTTGCGTCCCTAAAGCGGCCATCGAATGATGCGTCCTTAAAGCGGTCACTAAATTATACGTCCCTAAAGTAAATGGTCACCTAATAGTGCATCCCTAAAGTGGCCACTGAATGGTGCGTCCCTGAACTAAATGGGTCTCTTAATGGTGCATCGCTAAACCGGCCACCAAATGGTTTGGTCCCTAAAGTAAATGGGTCACCGAATGGTGCATCCCTAAAGCGGCCACCGAATGGTGCATTCCTAAACTAAACGGGTCACCGAATCATGCATCCCTAAAGTGGCTACCAAATGGTGTGTCCCTGAACTAAATAGTTCAATGAATGGTGCATCCCTAAAGCGGTCACCAAATGGTGCGTCCCTAAATGGGCCACCGAATAATGCCTTTCTAAAGCAGCACCGAATGTTGTGTCCCTAAACTATAGTGGCCATCGAATGGTGTGTCCCTAAACTAAAGCGTACACCAAAAGGTACATGTTAAGAAAAATTGCAAAGCCAAAGTCGAAAGTCTTAATATGCAGAAGAAGAAAGTCAAAGTCGAAAGACTTAATGATGTGGAAAAAGAAAGTCAAAGCCGAAAGGATGAACAATGCAGAAGCCAAGAGGCTAAAATGATGTGGAAGCCGAGAGGCTCAACTATGCGGAAGCTAAAAGACAATGTCAAAAGGCCTAACGATTTGAAAACGAAAGGCATAAATCATAATAACAATTAAATTACAAGTATGTACCTTGTGCATCTATTTTATTTATATTCAACTCGAGCAACATTGATAAATTTGCAACTGCAATTTCTGCAACTTAGAATGAAAACAAAAAAACTTGAGCCACATGTAAAGGTGCTTCCGTAAACCTTACATTTGAAATAACTTTAATAATCATTAAGAGAAACATTAAGCCTCTTCACCTATTCAGCTTGAGGTTGGGGACTTGTGACCTGTCCTGGGCCGAAGGAGGTGTTGTTAGTATAAAAATAGTGTTAAAAAGGATCTACGTATCCATGAAAATGGGCTGCATATAATGTAGGGCGAAATATGAATATACTCACTTTTTGTGGGCTTAATAGTTCTGTAAGGGGTAATAATTTGTTAAGATTCTCAAAACTGAGGAGGGAATAAAATATTTCAAGTAACAGAAATTTAAATACTAATTCAAATTCTTGAACAAATATCTGTTAGAGGAAGTAGGTAAAATATTGAAATGTTGTTACACAATTTGGTATAGTTTTGGTACCAAGACCAATTATTTTCTAAGAAAAGTGAAAGAATAAATAGAACACACTTATCATGAGATAGGGAATGGAAAAATTTCTGTTTAGACTAGCCTAAAGTGCGATAAAAAACTTTCGTGCCTAGAACAATATTAAAACATAGAATTTAGATTTAGATATAATTAAGATGACACTTGAATATTTTATTGATGATGTTCTAACCATCTATCAAAGAAAAAAGGACGAGTGGCTGTTGTAGAATTCCTAAGAAATTCTTCTATTTCTTCTAGAGCAGATGATTATTTATCTACTTCTCATGTTCCATGAATAGTCGGCACATTAATGAATATCTAGGAAGGATTTTAAGGAAATGCTCTAATTCTATCTCTGTTTGTTCCGTTTGAAGAAAGGAAGGATCCGAACAAAGAATTAATCTTTCTTTTAGTTGTTGAATTAATCAATGTGTGATATTTTGAATCCTCATTCTAAAGAGAAAAGATTATATAAATAGGAAAAATCAGTATTAAGTTTTCAATATAAAAAAAAAATCACCATCTCTCTAAAATTGTTTCTCTTTAGGGTTCTCTGCCTTCTCTCTAGATTTTTGACCTCATCGGTCATTATATCGATGATTAGAGTCTGCCATCACACTCATGGTCATGATTAGAGTTAGATTGTCCAATCAGAATCTTACATTGAGTAAGTTCATTTTCTTCCCTTTTTCTTTTTGAGTTAGTCTTCTTTCCAATCACCCGAGTCTAGATTTTAGTTGCATTTAGTGTTTCTATAATCAAGATTAGTCTTTGTTAATTCAGGGTTCTAGAGATGTTTTCTAATCGTTGATCAGGATTTTGTGGTGCAGGTTAGGCTATCTTTAAGATCCCTGGTTTTGGAGATCTTTGTCAATTCAGGTAAAGGAAGCTAGTTTTGTTTTTCAGTAGAACCCTAGGTTAAAAGACCTAGATGTGAGGGTGATGTGGTCCCCAATTCCAAACTTTCTTGTAAGAATTAATTGTGGAATTTCATATATGTGTTTGATGATTTTGAAGTGTTGTCAATTGAGAATTGATTTTGAATGTAATCATTGTATGAAATATTGTTGATTTATGTGATGTGTGATCACGACATAGTATCTTTAGGAAAGGAGATAGTTGTGTTTAGATTGTTTAGAATGTGCATTGTTTGTGGTTTTATCAATAAGGAGGTATTTTGACTCTACTAGTGTATTGGAATCATATAGATGAAGATATCCAAGTAGTGAGAGATGAAGGAGGTTCATATTATTGCACTATGGTGTGAAAAAGAACTGATTGGACTCGATCATATGGATTAACTCTATCATATGAGTGTGATGTAATTGATTTTGGGTTAGGTTGTGTGGTTTTCACAACTCGGAGTCATATGACAAGTGCATACCTCTGAATCTTATTCAATGTATGAGTCTTCCAAAGTAGAATTAGTGTCTTTGTGTATGAGTCGTTGTATGTATGATTTGAGTTGCTATAGAAATATGATAATGGTAATGTGATGTGTGAGATAAATTATGAAATTCTAATGTGTTGTAGTTTGGTTGGAGTAGAAATTTAATTTATGATTATACATTTTAAAACTCTCTAGCTTATCGTTCCTTTTGTGTGGTGTTTGTTTTAATTTTAAATTTGCAATGATTGTGTGTTACACGTGAACAGAGGATTTGACGAGTGGTGTGACTCCTCAATGAGCTGATAGAGAAGCTTTATTTAATTTTATTTTGTGATTATATGAATATATTTGTATTAAATCGTCTATGGATAAGTATATTTTGAAATACTAGGATTAATGTATGGATATTTATACATGTTTCTATTATTGAATTTATACATGAGAAGTTACTATTAAATAAAAAATATGGGATGTTACATTTGGTATCAGAGCATTCTGCTTTTAGAATGACCTGAGGGTAGTGGGTTTATTGAGTTTCTTCTACGTGTAGATTTTTGAAACTTAGTTTCGAGAAATAGACAAAATGTTTCTAGTTGGATGTTTGACCATGATATTTGAAATTATGATTATATTTGAGTTATCTTGATTGTGATGAAATTATTAAGAAAGAAAAACAATCTTGATAAAGTAATGAGGGTGCACATTCATGACTTAATCAAAATTGATTTTTAACTTCAGGTTTCATGTTTAGAGTATCTTTAAAAGTTATGTTTTGATTGATTAATTATATTTTGTATGAAATTTGATGTTAGACATAAATTACAAAGTGTCTAAAGTGTTTCTTTGTAGTAAGTGTTTTGGTAGTATTGATATACACAATTTCTAAGTGAATATTTGAGATGTCTACTTTTGAAGAATATTAGACATCAGATATACGATGTTTGTGTTGCAGCGCAACTGGGATCACGACAAGGACGACGGACCGAAAAAAAATAATATTTTAAAAACAGAGGAGTCGCCACCATAGTTTTTATAGAAAACTACGGAAAAACCAAAAAATAGACAAGGCAAGTTCGCGAAAGCGAATTTAGGGTCCGGGAGTCGGTTACGTATGGGAAAGGTATTAGCACCCCCACAATGCCCGTCCTAAAACGATAGCTTTAATAAAATAAGTAAAATGAGTGTGATTTTCAAAATGTTTATTTCCAAAAAAAAGAGACAAAATTGCATATAAAACACACAAAAAATATTTTTTTTTATTTTTCGGGGCCTGACAAGGGTTTGACCTTACTCCTACGTATTTCCATATGGGATGGAAAATCAGGGTTACATAGTTCTTTTTTGAAAATGTTTGAGATGTTGATATTTTTTTAATTTTGAAAATTTGGTATTTTTATGTTTTTTAGAAATTGGGTATTTTGAAAATTCTTTACAAAATCTATTATTTTTTTATGTACCCTTTTTTAGAAAGAAAATTCGTATAAGATATTTTTTGACACATACAATCATTTAAATATCTAAACAATATAGTGAAACTTTTTTGAATTAAATTTTGCATAATGCGTGTGACCATTTGGATGTTTAATCGAATTTTATTTTAAAATAAGACACGAGAAAAACATTTTTGTATATTTTTAAACTTTAGTAAAATTCACATTTGAACAACATGTAAAATTGAAGGAAATCACATAAAAAGAAAATTGTGGCATGCAAGCCGGGTGTATATCAAAATAAAAGGTGTAATAGAAATTATGATACGCCGATTGAGGAAAGCCCATTTTTTAGACTTGGAACCCACATGGCAAGGGTGCAAGACGTGCAAAATTGGGGGTGCAAACCCACGAGGCCCAACCCACGACTCTCTCTTAAGTATATAGGGTTTAAAAAAAAAAAAGGAAAGTTGGTATTGGTTGTGACCTCAGCAGTGCCCTTCTATAAAGGAGAGGGAAGGCGAGGCGCGACGGTTGGAGGCACAGATTGGTGGTTGGCGACGGAAGAACAGTGAGAAGCGAGAGGGCTTATAATGAGGGTTCACAGAGTTTGGAGGCGACAATGGCTTAGGTGATTGTTTAAGATGGAGTCTCGCGGCGGGATGGTGATGCAACGACGGGGTTATGAGTGATGGCTCTTGGCAGCGCTCCGACGTCTCCTTGGTGGCACGAACGACGTGGAGTAGTTCGCGGTGGATTGTGGTTGAAGTGTGGAAGAAGAGAGGTGGTTGAACGGTGGATTATTATGTTTCCTTATTAGTGAGGTGTCCATAACTTCGTTATTTTGTTTATAATTGTATTGTTTCAATTCAATGAGATATTATTGGTCGAAAAACGATACTTTGACACCGTATTTTTTCTTACTTCCGTTTGACACTCTGACGTGGCACGTACTGTCTCGCGTGACAATGAAAGAGAAAACGCAGTTGTTTTGGAACACATGTGTCTCAGGGGTGGAATGTCTAAGTAGTTAGCTCAGTTCAAATAAGTAGTTCGCTGTGTGTAATTTTAGACACACACATGTGTCTCAGGGGTGGTAGGTCTAAGTGGTTAGCTCAGTTCACCTAAGTGGTTCGCTGTGTGTAGTTTTGGAACACACATGTGTCTCAAGAGCGGAAGGTCTAAGTGGTTAACTCAGTTCAAATAAGTAGTTCGCTATGTGTAGTTTTGGAACACACACGTGTCTGAGGAGTGAAATCACTAAGTGGTTAGCTCGGTTCAAATAAGTGGTTCGCTGTGTGGAATTTTGGAACACACATGTGTCTCAGGGGTGGAATGTCTAAGTGGTTAGCTCAGTTCAAATAAGTGGTTCGCTGTGTGTAATTTTGGACCACACACATGTGTCTTAGGGGTGGTAGGTCTAAGTGGTTAGCTCAGTTCAAATAAGTGGTTCGCTGTGTGTAGTTTTGGAACACACACATGTGTCTCATGAGTGGAAGGTCTAAGTGGTTAGCTCAATTCAAATAAGTGATTCGCTGTGTGTAGTTTTGGAACACACACGTGTCTGAGGGGTGAAAACACTAAGTGGTTAGTTTAGTTCAAATAAGTGGTTCGCTGTGTGTAATTTTGGAACACACACATGAGTCTCAGGGGTGGAATGTCTAAGTGGTTAGCTCAGTTCAAATAAGTGGTTCGCTGTGTGTAGTTTTGGAACACACGTGTCTGAAGGGTGAAAACACTAAGTGGTTAGATCAGTTCAAATAAGTGGTTCGCTATGTGTAATTTTGGAACACACACATGTGACTTAGGGGTGGAATGTCTAAGTGGTTAGCTCAGTTCAAATAAGTGGTTCGCTGTGTGTAGTTTTGGAACACACACGTGTCTGAGGGGTGAAAACACTAAGTGGTTAGCTCAGTTCAAATAAGTGGT
>Ga0099824_1010545_pt1 | contig 10833 bp, 4 predicted proteins | sample SiratrowhiteBW_FD_76837 | JGI IMG/M metagenome (GOLD analysis project Ga0099824, IMG submission 76837) | Root nodule microbial communities of legume samples collected from California, USA - Siratro white BW | ecosystem: Host-associated > Plants > Roots > Nodule | place: USA: California... | reverse complement strand
TGAAGCATTTAATTGTGATTAATTGATTTTATATCATAATGTGCATTAACATTCAAATCTGTTCATAATAGAAATTATTCAAATTATTGATGAGTATCTCAGATATAATTTCTCTATGTTATATTAAATTATTTTTGATACAAACTTAATCAAGTTTAATGCAGTATGAAAATTGGAGAAGTATTTCCAGTTTGAGCTCCATACATCAGAAAGTCAAGATTGAAGAATGATCTGTTCAAGCATCCCAACGGCTAGTTTTTAAAAAGCTACATATAGAGGAGCAAGTTCAAGTTGAAGAAGACACAACAAGAAGCAAGAAGAGAAATACATCATATAATACATTGAAGAAAATATACTGAGTATTTATTGTCAATCTGCTATAAAGAGCATATAGAGTTTTGGGTTGTGTGAAACCATTGTGTAATTCTTCACCATTGTGAAGTAAACCCTTGTGAGCTTTCATTGTTCTCTCCTTTGAGATTGTTTCTTTAATTCTTGAGTGGTCTTGATCTCAGGGGGAGATTGGGTGGTATAACCTGGAGAGCTTTGTGTACTCGTTGTAACCTGGAGAGGTTTGTGTACTCGTTGTAACTATTTGCTAAATAGTGGAACCTCTTAAACAATTTGTTTAAGGGAGAACTAGACGTAGCCGAAGAGATTAGGGTGAACCAGTATAAAACTGCTTGATCTGTGCTTATATATTTTTGGCTTGGTTGGTGTTTTTATTTTTAGCGAATTGAGTTCAGGCTCCATTCAACCCCCCCCCCCTTCTGGAGCCAGTTGTTCCTACAAAAGGTTCTATAAGCAGGTAGGATGGATCCCATGTCATTCTTTCTCATATTTACCATAAAATGACTCTTTCTAACATGCGGTAATAGGAATAAAGTTGCAAATGACATGGTGTAACTCCTTGAATTGTATGGTTGATTATCCATTTATGTAGTTGAATAGGGGACTTTCATGCATTGATACAAACTAAAAGTAGAAGAGTGAGTTGGGTCATTTGTTGTTGTGATGATTGTTACCATGTGTGACGTGGATTTGGAATTGAATATTCAACTAAGAAAAACAATGTTTGAAACTGTTTCGTTTTGGTCTAATGATGTTGTGTAATAATGTTGTAATTTTAGTTGCTTTGATAGTGTTGTTTGAGACTTATTGATTAAGGTTTCAGTATATTCGGAATGTAAAGAATTGTCTTTCATTAGAGCTTGAAGAATGAATCAGTAGCTATGTTCTTCGTCCCTTAAAAGACATATCTTTGTATTTGGTTACTCTTCAATCTAATAACATGATTGGGGTATAATGTGTAATCATAATTGTTGTTGTATGTCAAATTGTATGAATTGTTGTTCTGTTTATTGTGTTGTATTGTTTTTGGTGTTTAACAATTTGTAGCATATAGTTGAATGACGGCAAACAATTACATTATTGAAGGAAAAGAAGTTAATGTAAGTTTATAGAAATAATTCAGTTTTGAACTGTTTAGTTGTTGAAGACGTGAAAGTTACATGGTAGAATTAGTTTTGTCCTTATATTGCATATTAAGATCTGGTCTTAGTGAGTACTATAATATAATGATTGTTGAAGGAGACAAATGGATTAACAAACGTAAAGATCATACAAGTAAACGCTTCAATTTTGTCTGGGCTTATAGTGTATAGAAAACACTCTTAATGAAGTGGAAGATTTGAAGGTATAAAGTGAATTATGAATGTTATAATGAAAGCAACATTGAAAACAAGGGCTAAAGTGTCAAAATAGTGCAATTTGGTTTGTTATTTACTAATCTAGTGTAGAATTTGTTTTTACTTAAATAAGTAAATCCTGTCACGGATATATTTATGAGAAGAAGTTGTATCACAACAGCACGACTTCAGTGGTAAGTAGACATGTAATAGGAATTGTCAGGCGAGTGGACAAATTTAATTAACTTTAATTGAAATCGATGTTAATAAGGAAATCGCTAGAACGTGACACGACTTCATTTAATTTATTAAACATGAAATCACCACAACATGATATGATTTTTGTGTATATGTTCTTTCCATGCATTAAGAAGTCACCACCACATGACACGACTTCAGCATTTTGCTGCATTGAAGAAGTCGCCACCACGTGACACGACTTCTTTGCTTTTACGCATGTGGCACGATTTCTATAAAACCCTACCTTTCCTTGTTGAAGTTGTGCACATCGGCATTATTTCCGTTCATTATTTTATAACTGAAAGTCATGCCCTTTAGCACTTTTGATTTTCAGTTCATAATCTTGCATCGTTGCCACACAATTTCCGTTTGAAATTATATTCTCATCATACGATTTTCATTAATCACACATAAGTTTAATCCAATTTTGTTTAGATTTTAAAGTCGTATCCTTCCATTTATCCATTTTCGTAAAAAAAAAAAAAAAATCTACACCACATTAATAAATGCGAAACAAATTACATCATTTTAATATTTTTACCTAACAATAAGCATAATATAATTAACAACGTAAATGTTAATAAAGAAAAAGATGTAAAATAATTTCAATGGTTACATTAAGAATAGTGAATGAATTCCTGAAGAGAGGAAGAATCTTCATAATTTCCTTTTTAACCTATCATAAGAAATCTTCCTATGTTTATACAATTCGTTAATAAATTGTTTATTTTTCCCTCACTTTTTTCTCTTTCTCGACAGACCTAGCTTTATTGTTTGTATGTGTCTACCAAACCCTTCTAAAAAGCTTTCAGTACGAATTTGAAAGTTATAAAATGTATTTATTTTAATACGTTTAATTTTCAGTAAGATTTGTGGAAAATAGAAAAAAAAAATAGCGTTAATGATCATGATGAACGCAATTAGAAAGTGAGAATATGAAATAGGAATAACTTGTAATGAAATTACAAATAAGAAAAGTGAGAAAAATATGATGGGTTTGAAATGTTTAAATGCTAAAAAAAAGGGGAAGAATGTGAAGAGAGAGAAAAATCGTAAATAAAAAATAAGTCCTAAATGCTACTAAAAGTTATTTTTTGTTTTAAAAAATAAAAAATAAAAATATCGATGTGTTAATTATGATAAGTGAAAACATGTTCCTATTTTTAATTATACAAAAGAAGATATGTGTTTATATTCACCTTTGTTTAGGTAGTTTAAATAGAGACTTGGGGAGGTGCGAATAGAAGGGCCTAAACAACAAAAATAATAAAGGATATAACATGCAAAACATTTTGGGCCGATAACGCCACTTCACAGACAAATTATTCCTCTACCTTCATACCCTCTTCTTGCACTTTCATAACAAATTTTTATTCCAAGAATGACCTTATGAAAATTATCAATTTATCCTTGTTTTATTAAAGAGCCTAACCTTCTTCTTCCCCATCTGTCGAATGAACAGTGAAATAGTTTCTATTTTCTCTTAAATACATCTTTTACAATGCGATTTTTGGAGGTTTTGAGGGTAATTAAACAGTAGGGAAGACTTTCTGACCATTGTGCAGTGTTTATCTACGACAAGAAACGATGGAGAGGTAAGATTTTTTATTTTGGTGGATTTTTCTAGTTTCTAGTGGGGCACCCGGATGAAGCCATCCGGTTCTTATTTTTTTAAAATTTAAAAACCGGAGAGCCAGTCATCTGGTTGTCATTTTTATAAAATTTGAGAACCGGACAGCCAGCCATCCGATTCTCATCTTTTTGAAATTTCAGAATCGGATGGCTGACTGTCCGGTACTCAAATTTAAAAAAAAATAATAACCGAATGAACTGGAAGGGGGTTCCATCCGGTGTGTAAGTTGTGAACCCGACGCCAGGTGTCTGATTCCTTGGTTCGGGAAAAAGATTGTATTCTTTAGCTCTTCATTTGTCTTAATTAAATTAATTTAGTTTTATACAAATAGACTTTTCGTGAAATGCAGTAGAAAAGACTCTTTATTTAATATAGGGTTGGAAATTGGAATTTTTTTTTACTTTTAAGTACATTAATTTTAATTGGGTGGTGGTAGGTGACAACACATATAACAAAGTCATAATTTAATTGTATTAAGTTTTAAGAAAATTTAGGTACAGAAGAAGGTGAACAGTTTAATAATGGACAAAGTTACAGTTTCCTAACCATATCTGTCACATTAATTCCTAATCATATCTATCACAGTGCACAAAGTTACTGTTAATTTAAAAAAAATTGAAAAAATGTGAACCGGATGAGCATGTCATCCTGTTGTCATTTGCAAAAAAAAAATGACAATTGGATAACACCCCTATCCGATTCACATTTGGAAAAAAATGTAAATCAGATGAGCATGTCATCCTGTTATATTTTTTTAGTTAAAGGCGTAGTTGCCTTTTAACAGTAAGTATGGGAGTGGAGGAAGAATTCGTTCACTCCATAGGTCTTTTTTTGTCACCCTCATGCTCCTTCTACATCCACATAAATAGGAAAATCCTCATTCTGTTATTGTGGTTGAAAATTCTTTTTACATTAAGCAATCTGGAAACTTTCTAAATTATACAATTCATAAACTTTCTCAATTGTCTAATCTAAATTTAGAAATACAATTCTCACATCATATAATTCAGAAAATTCCTGAATCAAACAATTCATAACACAACTGTGAAAGGATAATGTATATTATAGTAGGGGCATTTTCATCTTTTACACGCCCATAAAGATGAAGGAATAAATTAAGGAAGTGCAAAAGAAATCTCCGTTCATATGTGCGGCTTTCCATCATTTTTTTTAAATATAGTATTTAAGGAATTAAATACTTTTAGAAACAAATTTATAGAAGCATGGATTTGGAGAAAAAAAAAATCTCAAAAAACCTACTGATGATAAAATTATTGCACTCTCCAAAATGCTACAGTCACTACATTATTAATGACCCAAACTAATTCAAAAAGTAAAACAAGAAAATCTAATGAAACAACACACTTTGGGTTTAAACTCAGTCCATTTATCACAAATTAGTAAATGATAATTATTATTTATTCCTTTCAATTTATTAATATATCTCGTTTTTGTATTTATTTTCTAAAACATAACCTTTTTTAATGTACTTCATTTAATGAATTAAATGTTCTAATTATAAAATTTTAACACATTCTAAAAAAAGGTGCTTTCTAAAAGTTATAAAAATAAATTGCATTCTAAAATGTATTTTTCAAAAGTATAAATATTTTAACAATCTAAAAGAATTCAAAATTAATAAAAATTTAATGCATTTCAAGCAAAAATTTTAGTCTGATAAACTAGTTTCAAGGTTATAAACTTTCAGTTATCTTATCCCACCGTGTAAGTTTAAACTTGTATAAAATATAAAATGTGTTATCTTTTTAAAATTTAGATAAAAGTATTCAAAGGATAATGCTTTTTCAATTTGTTAATTGTATTTTATTATAAGTTAAAATCAGATAAAAATCATGTGTTAAACTTTAGAAAATAAGAAATTATTCTTTTTTGCAATATTGAGAAAAATAATTAACTTAATATATTTTAAATAATAAAAAATTATCTGGATAATAATTTATTTAAATTTTAATAGCTATCCTAAATGATAAACTTTTAGGACTTTTTTTCTTAATTTCGTATTTCTTATCTATTTCAAAAAAAAAATTATTATGAACTGAAATTCATTATTTTTAAAATACATTATTAGTAGCTTAAAAATTACCGTATCACAATAGAAATTATTTATTGAAAATCTAAAATATAATTTATAGGTTAAAAAATATGTAATGTTAACTTTAGTTTCTTATATCATTTATATACTGGTAAGTATTTATTGTTATAAAATTTAATCATATCAAATAAAAGTTTATTCCTTTTATATATGATGCATTATAAATTTTTCTACTTTTAAATTACATACTCTAATTTATGTTTAGAAAGTAGATTTATTTGTCTTTCTTTAACTGAAATGAACTGGGCCAGTCCATTGGTTCCTTTAGACTGTTTCTTTCTGTACTTCCAAACTTTTTTAAGACACTTCCAAATTTTTTCAAAATCTCTAAAGTGTTCTGTTGGTTTACCTCTGTGTATGTTAAAATAATGTAAGAGTGAGAGAGGAGGTGTCTTCGTACTTCCGGAAACAGATCATTTTGAAAGTTATTTTATACATCCGGAACAGACAATTCCGAAAATATTTTTTTAAAACTTAATTTATTTTTGAAATATATCATTCTGAAACTTTTTTCTAAAAAAGAATAATTTAGAATTAGGCTGTTTTGAAACAGCTTATTCTAAATTTTTTTTTTTATAAAAATACATTTTTTTGAACGAAATTAGCTTTCAGAACAATCTATTTTAAAAATGTATTTTCAAGAAAAAAAAAATTACTCCCAATAGCAGGATTATTACCAAATCATCTTTAACTCAATTGAGCGATGTAGGATGGTGAAGTTCGAAACTCAAACCGAGGGCGGTAGTTTGAACGAAATGGTTGAAAGTAGGCTGCACGAATGGAGGTGAAAGAGAATGAAGGTAGAAGAATATAAGGTTAAAATAGTCTCCATAATAAAATATAAAAGACACTTGGAAAAGTTTCTAAAAATTTGGAAGCGCCTGGAGGTGCAAGAAGAAGCAATCGTCCCTTTAATGTAACAAATTGGGCTTTATAATATGGGTTCTATTTTTTACACGTTTTTTTCTTATTCTGGTTTTTTGACCGGTTCTTGTTTGAAGACTGGCCGAGTCCACTTAGTTTTTTTGTATCAACCAAATTTAGGCCATTCTGCACCTTCACGAGAATATGTGAAAGACAAAATTGTTCCCATGTGCCACCGCCCCTGCTTCCAACCACTCCCTTGATGTTTCTCGATCCTTATCCATGTGTTGTGTCGTGGACTTATAAAAGAGATGTATAGATTCAACTTTAGTCAAATATTTTGGACTGTGTAATATGAAACTATATTTAGGTTACACAATTCAAAAGTTTTGTTTTATATAAAAATAAATTTTGAATTGTATAATTTACAATTTAAAATTATTTTATAAAAAGATAATTTTTAGATTTTGTAATTCGTTAGTCACTCCTAAATTTAAAAGTTTATTTTTAATTACATAATCTAAAAAATATTTTTTATGAACAAGAAGTTTTTAAATTATGTAATTCGAAATTTAATATTGACTTTAGGATTATACAATTTCAAAATCAAAATTAATTTATAAATTATTATTATTATTAATTATGTAATTTGATATACATTTTTATGTTCTGAATTGAATTGTACGAGAGGTTTTCAAACTGTGCAATTCAAAAAAACTTTAAACTAAAGGAGAAAGTGGAAATTTTGATTCTTATGAAGATAGGAAGAAAAGCATGGGCTGCAGAAAGAACTTCCCAAAATTATCACTTGATTGGGTTCAGCCTATGCGTGTTACGTAGACTGCTTCTTCCTGTATCTCTAAAGGTTTATTGAGGTACCTCCAAATTTTTAAAAACTCTCTAAATTATCTCTGAAATGTTAGTGTAATCCAAACAAATAAATACAGGGGTAAAAACATCTTTTCAAGCGAGGTATTTTTTGAAATTTAAAAAAATTTACAGGTGTCTGAAAAAACCTTTGAAGTGCAGAAAGAAACAATTTGTTACGTAACTTGTAATTATCGGGCTTGGTTAATATATGCATTGGCAATTGCTTACTGCACTTACAAAATTGTGATCGGCACTAGATAAGATAGGTAAAATGTTTAAAATACCATTAAGTTTAAAATAATAAAATAAGGTTTATTTTTTATTTTTTATTTTTTTTTTTTTTTCTGTTAGTGTTTTTTTATTGTGATTTCAACAAATTATAGATACTATGAAGTAACTAAAACTAAGTCGAAAGAAAAAAAAAAGTAGAAATATTAATAATCATTATTTTTAAGGTATTATCTGTTTTAGAACTCGAAGTTTCATTATAATTTTATTTTAAAAAAATATTTCAGTGAGTTAAAAAAGAAAAATGTATTTAAACTGACTTTAATCTCGACTCTTAAGCAATAAGATTGTTGGATATACAAAAACAATAATAAAAAACATTTATATTTAATTTAATAAGTTAAAATGCAACACATCAAATATCTCTATATCTTAAATTATCTTTGGTAGGAATTCTATGTTATATTAATTTCACATAAAGAAAATCATTTATTTCTTATATTTTTTAATTATCATCATTTACATCCATCAGTACCTTATATATCTACAGGTTAGCATATATTTAGCTGATATAAGTCTTAAAATGTAATGGTTTTCCGAAAATTATTATTGTTTAAAGTTAAAGGATAAGTTATTTCTACAAATTAATTAAAACACACGTTTAATAATGTCAATATGACTGTAATATGAGTCATCTACGTTGACACAATGCGTAAGCATTTACGTAAGAACCCATAATTATTCTTTTTATATTGTTATTTGGTCAATGAGTATAAGATATTGATTCAAATATTTTTACTTCCATTCAATGATGCTTTTGTTAATAATATCGATTGCACTGTATCAGTACTTTTAAGTGTACATATATGTACCTATTTAACTTGTTTTTTCGAAAAGACGATGCACACCCATAATCTTTATATAAGCACACCAGAAACAAGGAATGAATAAATATTTTAAGTTGCATAAGTATTCTTTTTTAATCACTATAACTTGAAAGTTTTATATAGGGTAAAAGTAAATAAAATGAGTAATATACAATAACAAAAAAAGACTACAAATTTATTATTTTAAAATATATTTGAACAGGCAAATTTTTAAAGAGTATTTTATTTTTATAGAGAAACTAAAATATTTTTAACAAAATACATTACTTCAATAGGAAATTTTAAAAGAAATTAAATTTTTAGATATATATGAGAATAAATTAATTACAAAAATTATAAAATTTTAAATTCAATTTGAAACTATAATTCTTTATACTCCTTTCCCTATCTAATCTATATATTTTCTCCTTTTCGTTATCTAATTTATATCTTTCTTATTTTCTTTTTGACTCGGTCTTAATTAGTATATATTTGGTTTAACTATAATTGACATTTCACAAGCTTAGTTAAGGAAAGAACATTGTTGATTTGATATTTTTTTATTGATGCTAGTTTAGATTTTTATCATAATTAATGAGACTATCTTGTCTATGAAAATTAAAGTTATGTAGCTGAGAAATTATTTTCTTGACTAATATTATTAGATTATTTATCCGTTGATGTGCTAGACTTATTTTTCAATTTAAGATAGCAATTGTCTTAGTTAATGTCGGTGAAATTATTATTTTTTATAATGTAAATCATATTTTTCCATCAAGTTTCTCGTGATTTTTTTTCGTTAAAATAATTATTTAGTTTTTGATCTAGTTGTAAATTATTTATATAATAATTGCTACCTAATTTAAAATGATAAATTTGTCTCTTTAGCATTTCAATTTTTTATTACATCAATTATTTTGTCCATAAAATGAATCAAAATATAATCGGTTAGATATAAAAGTTATATTCTCAGTATCTATAATAATATTTATGTGTTGAAAATCTCACATCAATTAGAGATAAGATCTTTTAATAATTTATAAATAGGTGTAAATTTTATCTTACAAACTAAATTTATAAGATTGAGTTAGGTTTAAAGTCTATTAATATGATATCAAAACCTATCCTATTAGACCACCTGCTAATGTAAAGTTGAATTAAACTCTCTACTTAGTTAGTAGTTTAAAAATAAACATTCAATATGATTGATCAACATCAATTTTACTAGAATTAGTTTATAGTAATTTCTTTATTTAATATTAATTTTGATATTTTTCTTATTTTGTAAAAATTAAAGTACTTTATAAATTATAAAAGATTTTGTCTAAACATATATTAGGTTTTGAGTTAAAAAATAAAGTGATTTAGACTTATTTATTCAACATTTCCCTGTGTTACTCCCTTCATCCTTAACAATGCTTTTAATCTAAAATTATGTGAGTGAAAGAAGAAAAAAAAATTGTTTTTTTAAAGTAAAAATACTTTTAAACTTTCTTAACTTTAATCTAGAAGTGTACTATAAATGCGTCTAAATTGACTTGAGTTTTAGTGGAAAGATGAGTGTACTCTGTCTCTTTCTACCTTTACCTAAATTGCAATTTTGTTATGATTATGATTTTAGTTTCTTTATTTTTTTTAATTTTAATTCCTAAATTTCATAACATCTAATTTTGGTTAAATATTTATTTTTTTAAAATTTCTATACATTTTTTTTTGGTCAAACTTTACACTTAACATATTTATTTAGGCAATGTTAAGAACTAATTCAATTAATTAGAGTGCAAAAAAAATAATAAAATAAACTTACGTAAAATTGAGATTAGACCAAAATTTATTTTTTGTAAAATTTAGATGCTTAAAAAGGTAAAAAGTTGTGCATAAAAAATTAAAGAAGAACAAAATTTAAACTTTAGCATATTTGTTGAATAGTTTGTTAAATGTGATTTTTAACAGTTTAAGGCAATTAACTTAGTATAAATGGTGGTTTAAAAATATTAATCCAATTGCTCCAAGTTTTGTTCTTTCACACAAATGGGACCAGAATAAAATCATGCATACTCTAATTAGTGATACACACACACACACATATATATATATATATATATATATATATATATATATATATATATTATTAGGTATGTATACATGAGATTCTTCTTTTATATATTTTTAAATTTAAACAAGAAAATTAGATTATTAAATGTTCATGTCAAAACATATTTGTTAAATATGAGAGGTTCAAAACGTAGAAATATATATATATATATATATATATATATATATATATATATATATATATATATATATATATTTATTTTTTTTATATTTTTT
>Ga0099824_1010543_pt1 | contig 10835 bp, 12 predicted proteins | sample SiratrowhiteBW_FD_76837 | JGI IMG/M metagenome (GOLD analysis project Ga0099824, IMG submission 76837) | Root nodule microbial communities of legume samples collected from California, USA - Siratro white BW | ecosystem: Host-associated > Plants > Roots > Nodule | place: USA: California... | reverse complement strand
TAATAATAATAATAATAATAATTATTATTATTATTATTATTATAATATCAATAATAATAATAATATTAATAATAATAATAATAATTATTATTATTATTATAATAATTAAAATAATATCAATAATAATATTATTATTATAATAATATCAATAATATTAATAATAATATCAATAATAATAATCGTAACATGACATAAAAGTTGTTTTAGTCTGATGGCTATAGGCACTCTCAAGCTGCTGAGGGGTCCTAGGTTCAAGTCCTCTTTGGTACACTTTAGTCAAAATATCATTGAAATGATTAATGGTGGATAATAAAATTATAAGCAAAAATAGTATAAATAATAATAGGTCTAATATCATTGAAATGATTAATGGTGGGTAATAAAATTATAAGCAAAAATAGTGTAAATAATAATAGGTCTAATAGATGTTAAAATAATAATTTTTTTATAATAAAATAACAATCAGAAATTTTTAAAATATTTTTAAAATCGGTCACAGAATCGGTCGCAAATTCAGTCAAAAAATCGGTCACAAATTCGATCATAGAATCGGTCACAGAATCGATTACAGAATCAGTCACAGATTCGGTCACAGAATTAGTCATTATACATCAACGACCAGTAAAATAGCGACTGACGCGTTTGGTCACTAAATCGGTCACTGTTTTAATCAGTGACCAATTTTGGTCATTTAGTGATCGATATTTTGATCAGTATCATTGATTTTTCTAGTAGTGTTTGTTTTTGGTTTTATAGTAAATTCCTTGAATAGGGTATAATTATGTAGTAGGATTTGAATTTATTAGGTGTAATATTTTGAGTAACGTTATGCAACTTGAGTATAGAAAATAAAATTGGAGTAAAAACAAAAAAAAATATTAATGGTATAGTTATAGAAAAACCTCCAAAAGCAACTATTTATAGAGTATTAAGTGAATTTGAATAATATTTTAATTATGTTTTCACTTTTATAAGAAAATAACTAAGATTTATTATATTTGATAAAAGTAATTAACAAAAATAGTAAATGTTATATCCATTGTGGACACCGATCTACATTCCCTTAACAATTTTTTTAATAATATAAATATATATTAGTATTTTTAATTAGAAAATAAAAACATAATTAAAATATTTTACTTCCGTTATCAAGATATAATTTTTTTATAAATGGAGACATGACCCATACCTAAAAGATGAAAAAGATTGAAAAATTTAGCACTTTTATCATTCCAGCTAGGAGGAAATGTTCAACGATAGGGTTCTGCAAGCTATGAGAGGACTTTTTGGGATCATTTGCCAAGAACATCAAATCATAATAAATGTTCATACCATAAAAAAGTGAAAAAAAAATACCTTTAACAGAGAAGAACGTGGACAATACAGTACCACGTTTGTTACGTTTTAGCCACTGAAATTTAATAAATGTTGGTTTTAAAGTTTGAAATTTAATCTCTGTCTCTCTCAACTACTACAACTCATATAGAACATTTAGAACTTTGAATAATTAGCTTAACTTTCCTACACAACATAGCATTATCCGATGGCGAAAAGTGAATTAATACTATTTAACATCATAGAGTCAAATTATACTTATCTAACTCTTCACAAAAGACAATATCAATAAACTTTAGAATTTAGATTTCAACCTAACATAACTTACAAAGCGTGGTCATGAAGTGAAAACAGTATTAATAACAAATTTTTTTCAAAGACGTGGCAGTAAAGTGTTTGATTTTGTATATTACACCAACTTAAATTGGAAAAGAAAAGTTTACCTTGAAGAGAAGATCACTTCTTTTTGCCTCCCTTGGAAACCCCCTTTCGTCTAGAGGAGATAAAAGCTAAATTGGAGTGTGAGATACAAGAGATTCTGAGCATCCGAAGACTACTGTAACAAGCCAAAAAAAACACAAATGTTGGATTCCAAAATGCTTATTATATGCTTATTAAAAGGACCGAAAAGTGAAACCAAGATGAGTCAAACCAAAAAGATTTTCTCAGCTAGTTTACATATTTTTCAGATTACTTGAGCACTTGTTACCTCAAACAAATCATTCAAATTGGGTCTCACCAAGTCTTTCTCCAATAGCAAATGTTTTACAGGAGTTTCTATTTATCATGTATGTCAAAATAAACACTTTGTATTAGAGTTGCTTTTATACACAAATTTGTATTTATAATAAAATAATACTTTTGTTGATATGAAATTGATGATAAAAAATTCCAATTAAACATGGTCTAAAAGTGTTGTGTTGTGAGCAGTGAGAAAAAGCTAATAGTACGAGCAGCACAATAAAGAGTAAAGTAATAGAGTGAAAATGCAAGAGTTCGAGAGTTGATAAAAATGGCATAAAACCGAGAATGGAAGAGCAGACAAATGGTCGATTCCAGGAAGGGACAACTAAAAAGAGTATGGAAGCCCAGTTGCTTTATTTTCACTCCTTTAAACACAGTGACAATTATAAACAACATTGTCTCCTCCAACCAGTCATTGTTTTATTTCCAAACAAATCAAAAGATCCAAAAAGGGGGTTTACTTCAAACCAAGATCAACACAGATATGAAATGCATTGATGAAGATGAATATCACAATGTATATGCTCTATAAAACTTGAGTGTGGGGTTTAAACACAATGGAGTTTCTAACAACAAGCGTTGGAGCAACAAATTAATGGCTAAAACAACTCCAAGTGGAATCTGCAAATATCACAACATGGAGACAGAAACTAGACCACGCATTTCAGTTTTGAAAGCTGAAACCCTAAAATACACATTAAAATTTTTTCCTCTTAAACCCTAAAATTGTTTTTCATCTCATTTTCATAATGAAAACAATGAAAATAAATGTCATAAAATACCTAAATCTGATGTTCCATGCTCCTTCACCTCTAATGTCGCTAAAACCTTCTTCAATCGTGGAGGATTTGACCAGAAAAAAGTGTGAACAAAGGAGAATGAAGCAAACGGTGGAGCTGAGTGGGTGAATCGGTGGTGGTAGAAAATGAGTAGGTGAAGACACGATAATGAAAGAAGAAGAAACAGTAGAGGTTTGAAAAAGGAGTTCGAAATGGTGAAGAATTCGTATGGAAGAGAGCGGGATTTTTTAGTGCAATCGGGAATTTTGGCAAATTTCAACATTATTTTTAATGTGTCTTTAGTAGTATTAATTTTTAGAATTATATTAAAGCTACTTTAAACCACATTTTGTAAAACGATGTTTAAAATATCTACATTTTTAAAAGTGTGGGCTAAAGTGACTTTTACTTATCTACGTTTTTTACATGTTGTCTAAAATAAATAGACAACACTTTTCACGCGTACCGTGGCCATTTATGAAATAAAACCTACGTTTTGGGGTTCATGTAAAAATCGTTGTCTATACTGGTTTTAGGCAACATTTTTTCGGTTGTTGCGATAAAAGTGTTGTCTAAAGTCAAAAATGGTGTAGTGGTGATTAGTGATGATCCTTTCTGACCTAGCTTTGGCTTCTTTTTTTTTTTATAGATTTCCTTACTTCTATTAGGTCAATATGTGGTTGTTATCTCGTAATTCACTCTCCAGTAGCATTGACGCCTTCAAATTAGGGTTTCGTTATGAAAGTCTTTAAGTGAGTTCTAGCCCAGGCTGCATCCTTCGCTTAAGCAAGAAGTCACTTATGCCCCTTTCTCTGCTCCTTCCCTCTAATTCAATATTTTTGTTTTCTCTCTCTTCATATTTAACCTACTTCTTAATAAGAATTGGTCTTTGCACAATAAAACTTATTAAATAACAAAATGAATCATAACAGATAATAAAATTCAAATTTAAATCAAATTAATAACAAAATCAACGTAATATGCATGAAATTATACTAACAATTAAGGCCTATCAAAGTGCAGTGATACTGAGAATCTCAATCTATTGACAAGGAAATTCTAGAAATTTATCAAGATGAAAGACAAAATGAAGAATCAGCAAGGCAAAAGGTATAACAATAAATCTAACTGTAATTCTGCAAAATTTACCTATTTTGGTTGTGGTAAACAGGGACATATGAAAGTGGATTGTCCAAGCTTTGGAATAAGGTGAAAGCACAGGAGAAAAAGAATAGTAGACCTGTGAAGAACAAAAGAGCATATATAGCATGGGAAGACAATGATACTTCTTCCAGCAGCTCTTCACAAGAGGAGATTTAAGCAAACTTGTGTCTTATGGCTCGACAAAGTTCTGAGGTGAGTAGTATGGATTCCATCACCTCTTTCAATAGTAAAAATTACAGTTCACTTCTTTAGGCTTTCTTAGAAACCCATGAAGAAGCAAACAAATTAGCCTTATCCAACAACCGATTGAAAGGGTTAAGCAATTGGTTGGAAGGCAAAGTTAAAGAACTGAAAGAAGAGCTTTTAAAAGTGAAAACTGACTTTGATCATCTTGAGATTATTTATAAAGCTTCCAGTGACTTTGGTTCTAGCAAGGCAACTAATTGTGAAAACTGTTTTGTTTTACAAAATAAAGTTAACTATTTGATTACTATTGCATCAAAACTTTCCTTGGGAACCACAAATCTCAATGCATTTTATTTTCAAATTGTTTTTTCGAAAAAGCTGGCATTGGATATCAATGTGGTTTTTAAGGAAAGCAAAATAAATTTAGCAATTTTTTTGAAGCTAATGAGTAGCAATTTTCACCTTTCATGACTTGCTTTTATTGGATGCAAATGTTTTATTTTAAACAATGAAAATAATAACTTGGGCAAATCGGTTCAAAAGATGATGAAAGTATATTCCTTGGTTACGCATTGCATGGTCATGCATATAGAGCATATAATAGGAGAACCATGGTAGTTGAGGAATCCATGCGTATTGAATTTGATGAAACTAACCAGAATATGCATGAAAGTATTAAGACAGGTACAGATGATGAGGTTCCTACTGGACAACAAGTTGATACTGAACTGCAGAATAAACTACAGAAAGTTAGTCAACTGCCAGAAAATCAATCAATTAAACCAGAAATTCAATCGATTGAATCTGGATCTGGTGTAGAGATAATTAATTCTGGACTACCAAGAGAGTGGAGAGTGCCTAGAAATCTTTCATTCGACAATGTCATTGGTCAATAGAAAGGGGTATCAACTAGAAGATCCTCGAATCATTTTTTTTAGCACATGGCTTTTGTATCACAAGTGGAGCCCAAATCTGTAGTTGATGCATTGGAGGACAACAACTGGATCAATGCAATGCATGAAGAACTAAATCAATTCACAAGGAATGAAGTTTGGACACTTTTTCCCAGATTGAAGCAGGTGAGTGTTATTGGAACCAAATGGCTATTCAAGAACAAATTAGATGAACAAAGTGTCACTGTGAGGAAGAAAGCCCGGCTGGTTACAAAAGGTTACAACTAAGAAGAGGGCATTGACTTTGGTGAGACTTATGCACCCGTAGCTAGACTAGAGGCTGTGAGACTACTTTTGGCTTATGCTTATATGAACGGATTTAAACTACATCAAATGAATGTCAAGAGTGCTTTCCTTAATGGATACATTGATGAAGAAGTCTATGTGAGTCAACCTCCTGAATTTGAAGACCACAAGTATCTAGATCATGTCTTCAAACTCAAGAAAGCCTTATATGGTTTGAAGCAAGCACCTAGGAAGTGGTATGAGAGGTTGAGTAATTTCTTGCTTTCTCAAGACTATGAGAGAGAGAAAACAAATAAGACTTTATTCATTAAGAAAGCATGCGATGATATTATTCTTGTGCAAGTTTATGTTGATGACATTATATTTGGATCAACTAATGAAAGTTTGTGTGAGCAATTTGTTAAATCAATGTAGGGAGAATTTGAGATGTCCATGATGGGAGAACTCAACTATTTTCTAGGCTTACAAATCAAGCAATTCCAGCATGGAACTTTTCTTAGTCAATCCAAATACTATAGAGAATTGTTGAAGAAATTTGATATGGAAAATTGCAAGGAGGCCACTACATCTATTGCTACTGGATGCTATTTGGATATTGATGAGAAAGGAGCTAATGTTGATCAAACTAAATATAGAGGAATGATTTGATCACTTCTCTATCTTACTGCAATCAGATCAGATATAATGTTCAGCGTGTGTCTTTGCACAAAATATCAAGCAAACTGCAAGGAATCACACTTCATGGCAACAAAGAAAATTCTGAAATATTTGAAAGGGACTACAGAAGTTGGTTTATGGTACCCTAGTGAAGTATCCTTAAATTTAGTAAGTTATTCTGACTCAAATTTTGCATGCTGTAAACTTGATAGAAAGAGCGCAAGTGAAACCTTCCATTTACTAGGATCCAGTTTAACAGCTTGGCAAAGTAAGAAGCAGGTGTGTGTGGCTCTATCAACAGCAGAAGCAGAATACATAGCTGTTGGAAGCTATTGTGCTCAGAGCTTATGAATCAAACAACAGCTAAGTGATTTCGGTCTAAAACTTACTAAAATTCCATTACTGCGTGATAATACCAGTGCAATAAATTTAACAAAGAATCATGTACAACATTCCAAAACTAAACACATTAAAATACGACACCATTTTGTACGAGACCATGTAAATAATGGTGATTGTGTAATTCAATTTGTTAGTTATGAGAAACAACTTGTTGATTTATTCATTAAGCCCGTTAATAAAGATAGATTTAATTTTTTGAGAAATGAATTGGGCATAATTGATTTTAAATAAGTGAATTAAATTAGTCAAGGTTTAATGATTCTAATTAAAACTTATGTGTACATGGAATTATTAAATAGTTTATATGACAATTAAAGAAAATTTTATCCACTCACATTATATCTGAGTGAAAATTTAAGCAATGATTATTACTATTCAATCTGTTGACATGTGTGAGATTGAAAACTGGTCTTGAAGCAATTATATACAATTAATTAAGCTATGCACAACTTGTACATTGGGAAGTAGCTGCTTCTGCTACCATTGAACCAATCAAAGAAGAAAAGTTGAATAAGCCAAGATGTTAAATGCACGAACTTTGCATGTGAAGAGGAAGAAAACATGCAGCGCCACTTGTCATAAACTCATTGGAAGTCAACAGTCGAAAAGCTGCTGACAGATTCTCTTAAACTAAGTAATTTCTACTCATTCTGCTATTTGCAAAATCTCAACAAACTCCAAAGCTGCTTATGATTTTGTGTTGTCAATCAATGGTTATGCACTATGTTTGTTTGTTTATGTATCTTCTAGTCTTCAAATATTGACTTAACATGCATTCACAATCACACTACATCATAGCACCTTGCATACTAGCTCATTCTATGTCCAAAGAAAGTTTCCATCTTCATCTTCATGCCTTCTCTTCAAAATATGTCCTCATCTTCAAATCCCAAAAAAAGAACAAAAAAGGATCTTATTAAGCGAGAAAGTTCTGGGAAAACAATGAAACGGACTATCTGGAGAGATGGTTTGTTGGAAACCAATAGAGTATTGATGATTATTATCGTAGATACAACAGGAAAGCCATTATAAGTCTTAAGTTCTTGAGCATGGAGTGGCTCAAAGAGGAAAATCTTGATGAAGTAAGAGATATTCCAAAATTTCAGAAATTGGAGAGGTTTCTGAAAATGTCTGTTAATATATATCCAGACTTGGTAAAAGTCTTTTTGACAAACATGTTGTATGATGATGAAACTAAGCAAAGGGAGTGGATATGGCTATTGAGAAATGATGATGCTATTGTCAGCAGAAGGAACACCTTTGATTTGGGCAACTTCAATAACGTCCAGTTTTATAAGTCTTGCTTGAGGAATCAAGATACTGTTTCAAGGACATTCTTTGTTAAAGGTCTGGCAACTACACCAAGAATCCTGACCTATATAGTGATTTGGCTTCTTTCCCCGAGAGGATTCAACCATGTTGTTTTAATTGAGGAGGACTTATAATCTTGATGTATTGTTTGATTACTAAAACCAAGGTAAACTGGGTTAATGTTATAAGGTAGCATATTTTCAAATTCAACAAAAAGCTTGAGTATCATATTCCATATGTTGTGTTGATTTCTAGTTTTATTGAGTTCTTCGAAATTGATGTTGAGGAACAGGTAGTAGAGGAAGTAAAGGCTCTGAATCAGATCTCTGCCATCACTCTTAACAAGATTGGGTGAAAGAAGGTGAATAATAGAAAATGGGTGTGTAAGGCAGATGAAGATAATACTTTTCAAGAAGAAGAAGGAGTTGGTACAAGTGTCATCAATGCAGAAGCTATTGTTGAAGCTGAAATGAACTATGAACAGTTTGCAAACATGGGTGATACTCTTACAGAACAAGGACAATAAACCTTTTCAAGGTTTGAGTAGATGATGATCAATCAGTTACACACCATGGAAAGTGATAATAGAAGTCACCACTAGTATTGCGAATCACACTTCTAGTTCGTCAAGAATCAAGTTGAAGACATCCAGTTAAAGATTAGGACAATGTTCTTTGGACCAGACAACTAGGGCGTCTATTACAAATCTTGTTAGTCCCTTCTCTTCCATTTGATGAATTCAATGGGGGAGAAGTATATGTGTTGTGTGTTGCATTAGGTTGTCTAGGATGGTGTCTTTCTTATATGTGTTTGTGCTAATTTTAGTTGTCTGCTATTGGTTTATGTTTTATTTCTTTTTTGTTGCTGCTACTGATTTACTACCGTTGGGTCATCCAACTTTGTTGGCTTTGTTGTTCTGTTGTTGGTCTATTTTGAATTATGTTAATGATGACTTGTAACGGTGGTCTTATTATCAATGAAATGTGTTTTTATTTGGTTTGAGTACTCGTATTCTAATATTTTTTATATACTTTGAAGGAGTATCAAACTATGGGGGAGCATTAACAAGCGGCTGGTTAAACTGGTTTAAATTTTGGAGAAAAAAAATTAATTGTTTTACAGTTTAAACCAGATTATTTTTTAAAAACCTGTTATGCTTAATAGATTCTAATCAACTGCTTTTAGAGAAATATAGTTTGCACAGGTTTAAATAGTGCAACTCAACACATACTTGTTTGTCTTCATCAAATTGGGGGACATTGTTAGCACCAAGGTCGCTAAGTGATTTGATGAAGCTAACAATATGATGAAGTCTACAAGGATCAAAGCTTGCAAAGTGGGTTGCTTGAAGCACATCATCAAGCTTGATGGAGTTTTGGTCTAGGACTTAGGTTGGATGTGTGTGAGAGTGTGGTTTTGGTATAAAACCATGAGTTGCATAAGATATCACTCAAAGTAAGCTCCAAAATTTATTTTGCTTAACAAATTATTAAGAGGTTCTAAAATGAGGTGTAACAGATTTTGGAAAACATATTTTTAAAGAGTAAATCAGTAAACTGTTTTTCAGAAATCAACTTACTGGATTTTCTTCTAAGTCATAGAAAAATCAATCAATTGAATGATTGATACAATCGATTGAGTTTTTGACAGATTTAAAAACCAGCTTGTCTGTAAAAAGAGTGAGCACGAATTGTGACATAACTTTTAATACAAAATACATTTTTAAGTTTTATGAGCAAACACTTGTATCTTTTCAAAGAGAGAAAAACGTGCTTTCACCTTGAGAATCTTTTCACATTTAATTGTCTTCAAGGAATACCTCAAGAACCTTAATCTTGGAGCATTGCATTGAGTGAGGTTTCGTGCAATAGTGGTTTTGCACCAGAGCTAAGTCTTCTACACTGTTCTAAATTCATTTTGTAATCTGTTGTGTAGAATGACTGTTGTGTTTGTAATATTCTTGATAATTCTTGTGTAGAGAGTCTTGTGATTGCAAGTTACATAGGTTTTGTAATTTGTGATTGTGGTTTTGATACCCAGATTACATAGGGTCTTGTAATTGGGTTAGAGCAGTGGGTTACTGCATTGTTTTGAATTGCTAACAGGTGCAGTAGGTTGTTTACTGTTGGGAGCAGTGATATCTTGTGGGGAGCAAGGTGTTTGTATTGCTGTAAACTGATATTGTTGATCTTTTTAGTGAAACTCTTTGCTAGTTTGGCAAAGGACTGGACGTAGCCCTTGAGGAAGGGTGAACTAGTATAAATCTTAGTGTTCTTGATCTTTCTTTCTCTCTTCTTGAACACTTTATCATATTTCCTGACGCTCACTCATTTAATTATTCTTCGCACGTAATAGATTAATCATTCTGCTAGTGTTACTTTATGTTTTCTAGAACTGTTATTACATCAGTATAATTGACTGTATAAGTTCCTAATTCTTTTCTAGTGCTTCCTATTATCTGTAATCACTGTTCAATTGGTTAAGTTTCTAGAAACTTGTTTTCGTGTATCAATTGTTATTTCTTGTTACTTCTAATAATCTGGATTGTCTTGTTGTGTGATTGATTTTCAGTTAACTGGTAATAATGTTTATCTGATCATTTCTAAGCAGTTTTGAATTATGTTTTTAATCAACTAATTGCTTCCGCTTTTAAATCTGGTGTTTTTATTGGTTTTTGATCCAACTGGTTTAAACTTTGACTTCAGTAAATTGTTTTTACTATTTATTGATTCTTTCTAAACTATTTTGAGTTTATGCACTTTACTAAATTGATTGCATCTGTGTTATTCTAAACAACTTATTGTTGTTTTTAGTTCTGAGTTATTTCAATTGATGATTCAAATCTAGAATTTATTGATCTTTTGTTGTGCACTTCTTAATAACATTTTTCAGTAGTATCAATAAAGAACTTTCATTTTAAGTTTAATACTTTCCATCTTTTGTGAAACATTTTTGGAAGTTCAATTCACCAACACCCCCCCCCCCCTCCCTCCTTGCAACTCTTATCTCTTTTTGACTTCGTACTCATTGACTTCTTTGTCCTACGTGGAATACACTC
>Ga0099824_1010542_pt1 | contig 10836 bp, 7 predicted proteins | sample SiratrowhiteBW_FD_76837 | JGI IMG/M metagenome (GOLD analysis project Ga0099824, IMG submission 76837) | Root nodule microbial communities of legume samples collected from California, USA - Siratro white BW | ecosystem: Host-associated > Plants > Roots > Nodule | place: USA: California... | reverse complement strand
ATTAAACTGCTCCCTGCAACCCCATATATTTAGACCTACACCCATAATTCTTTTTGTTTCCAGAAATACCCCTTTAGTTCTTTTTATAAAAAAAATAAAGAAAATAAAAAGTTTTGACATATTGTTTTTTTTTTCTTTCTTCTTTTTAAAAAAATGTTTAACTTCTAACTATCCAAATTTTGATTTGAAAAGTTATGATGACTCGATAGAATTCTTAAAATGGTCGTTCCCACCGTACAAGAGTTTAATTCGGGAAGTTTTAACTTTGATTGGAATACCAAAAGACCGCACGCGTCTACAGTATCCAAATTTGAAGTTTACCCTAAAAAACATTCAAAATAAAAAATATATAAAATTTTCAAAACTAAAAAATATTAAACATTTCAACAATTAATTTTTCTAAAGAACTACGTAACCCCTGATTCTCTATCCTTGATAAAGATACGTAGGAGCAAGGTCAAATCCTTGTCGGGCCCTTTCTAAAAAAAATAAATATCTTTGTTTGTTATTATTTGCATTTTATTTCTTTCGTTTTATTTCTTTCTTGGGAAAGTAAATGTTTTAAAAAAATCACACTCAAATTACTTATTTAATTAAAGGTACCGTCTTAGGAGGAGCGTTGTGGGGGTGCTAACACCTTCCCCACACGTAACTGACTCCCGGACTCGAAATCTGTTTTCGCAAACTTTCCTTATCTTGTTTTTTTGGTTTTCCATAGTTTTCCTTTAATAAATTATGGTGGCGACTCCTCTGTTTTGAAAATAAAAATAAATTATTTTTGTTCGCCGTCCCCGTCATGACCCCGGTTGCTACATCCTTGATTTTCCTCTCGGCTTGAGGAAGAAGTCCTAACTCGTTTGGAGGGTGTGGAGGATGACATAGCTGATGTTTTTGGGAGAAAAAAATATGCAGAATGGCAAGGTTATGTATGGTTATGCAGAATGCAAGAGCTGTGTGTTGTTCCACGGTCTTGGTTCAGTTTTAAAAGCAGAATTTCAAGCACATGAGTATAATGTTGTGTGGCATGTGAAAATGGTACAACCTATATGCATTTGTAACAAAAAAATTATGACATTCAAACCTGCCCAGTCCAAGATACCATTGCACAGCAAAATCTGAATTTCTGCAGAGTTACTTTTTAACCAATTGCTCACTCATGGCCAGTTGGAATGTGACATGATAATTCTGCATTTTTCAGAGGTGGTCACGGGTCCTAAGGTGTTGTGTATCACCTCTTGGATTATTTGGGGTCACTGCAGCTGCTCCTCAAAGCTAATCTTTGCAATAAAACCACTAACATAACAAATTGTCAAATCTACAGTACCGGTTTTAACAGATTAATTTCGCAGACAACATGTTAAAATTCCTGGAATTCATGTAATTAACAAACTATTTTCGGAAATTAACATGTTAACAGGTTCAGATACAGGGAAAACATCATGTTGATTTTAACGATAATATGTTAAAATTACTGGAACACATGTAGCAACAGATTTTCAGTAGGTTATTAGGCAAATCAACAGATTAAAATATCATAATTATTGAGGCAATATCAATTTAAAACATTAGAAACATCTAAGATACCCAATTCAGTTCTTAGAAGATTGAACCTATCTCTTGCTAATGGTTTGGTGAAGAAATCTGCAAAGTTGCTTATCTATTTCAATAAATTAAACTTCACAATCTCCATTGCTCACATGATCACAAATAAAGTGATGACGAATCTCAATGTGTTTAGTCCTAAAGTGCAGCGCAAGATTTTTGGTTAGATTTATAGCACTCGTATTATCACACTTAAGAGGTATTTTAGAAAGACTTAGACTAAAGTCACTTAGTTGTTGTTTAAGCTACAATATCTATGCACAAGAACTCCCAGTTGCTATATACTCTGCTTCAGCTGTTGAAAGGGCTACACAGGCTTGTTGCTTACTATGCCATGAAATCAAGCTAGCACCTAGTTTATCACATAAGAAGCAGATCTAAAATGCCCAAATACTCAAGACAAACCAATTACTAAACTGAGAAATTAATACAACAGTAAAATACTGAATTTCAATACGTCAGAATAGATTTTAACCAATTAAAACACTACTGGAGTGAGTATTTTAAATCTGTCTAGAATTTAACAGGTTGTTCTCCAATTTTAACAAGTTGTTCTTGGTAGCAGAAATGGAAATGGGACAAAACCAATTTTAAAATTGAAAGAGCAAGGGAACAAGAAGATCACACAAGTCTTTTTATCCTGGTTCACTCTTCCACAAGAGCTACGTCCAATCCCTTGCGCAACCTTGCAAGGATTTTCACTATATCAATCAAGTTTACAATCAAGACACCCTTGTGCATCTCCCCACCGCACAAGATGCATACTCCTAGTGCAAATGCAATACACCACTACTGTTTTGAATGCAAACAATACAATACACCAATGCAATTACTTGTTTTCCCCAATTACAATGCTTAAAAACACCTATTAAGCACTACCCAACCAAGAAACAAATCAAGAACACAATACAATCTGTAAAAACGTTTGTGCAGCAGTTGAACACAACAAAAAGCACAAAAGACGAACATTTATCTCCTCAAGATTACAACTGCAACACCCAACAATCAATTGAATGCTTTGCTTTTCTTCAAATGTGAGAAATCATGATGGATTTTGCATACTTTCGTAATTCTTTCTCACTTAGGGTTTTCTCTCCAAGAAACACTCTCAAAATCTTTTGAAAAATGAGTGAAAACCTTTTTGAAATCGAAAAGTATTCAAAATGCGTGCGCTGTATCCCCTTTTAAAAATGCGTCAGTCAATCTGTTAAAATATTTAACAGGTTGTTTTTGAAATTTAACATGTTAAATTTTCTCTACAACACTTATATGTTTTAAAATAATTTGAAATGCTATTTTCACTTATATTTGAGTAAGAGCAATGCAAGCAAGTGATAAATTTACACTAACAAATGTATGAGAGACCTAATTGATGTTAAAACCAATCCAAACCTAGAATCTAGTGTCTTCAAGTAATTTCTTCATCAAATCACCACTTTAGGAGGTTCTTCACTAGCTCCAACAGCTATGTCATAGATATTCAATATATATATATATATATATATATATATATATATTGTTTACCCTTTTACCAATAAGCAAGGTCAGATATGTTGATGGATTCGAGATGAGGCATAAGTCTGGTTTGAAAGTGACTTCATATCCCTTATCTCACAATTGGCTAATACTTGCAAGTTATGTTTTACCCCTTCCACCAACAATACCTCCTTGATTATTATTGAATCATCACTCTCTACATCACCTCTGCCAAGGATTCTTCCTCTGTTGTTACCCCCTATGTCATGAAGCCTTCCTACCTCATCTTTAAATTAATAAATTTTGAAGTGTCTCCTAACATGTGCTTCGAACAACTAATGTCTAGGTACCACAGTTGCTTCTTGGTTGTCCAAAGTCACTGCAAAAAAGAAGTTTAAGGTACAAGAGTTGGCCCCCTGTTAAACTTGGGTCCAGATTTGTTATTGGTACCCTTGGGAACCCACTTTACAAGGCCTTTCAGAAAATAATGTAATCTCACTATGTAATGTCTAACCGTATGACCTCTTTCCATACAGTAAAAGCAAGAGACAAATGGTGAAGTTGACTTTCTACTAAGATTTAAAAAATTTAAATGTCTTTACTTTCTTTTTAAAACCATCCTGAAAACTAGTGCCTGCTTTCTTAAAAACACAATTATGAGAGTCAAGCAGTGAATTTAAATTGGTCATTCCCATAGAAGATTTAGAAATTTTTTTAATCAAGTATTTGACCTTTTCTTGCAAAACTTCACAATTCTCACAGTTAGTCAATTTAACATTTTCAATATAATTACAAGAGTTATTATAGATCAACTATAGACATTCAAAATCAGTTTTTAAGTTTATTAAATCTTCTTCTAATTGACTTACTTTATTTTCCAACCAACTATTTAGTCCCTTATGTCTATTGTTGTAAAGAGCCAACCAGTTAGCCTCCTCATGAGTTTCTTTAAATGCATTAACTAGTGTACTATAATTCTCAAGAGTCAAGGAAATGCTAGAACTCTCACTGCTTTCTGATGAGTCATATCCAACCATCAAGTAGAGGTTTGCTTCTTCTTTTTCCGAAGTATCATTTTCCTCCCATGCAATGTACGTCTTTCCCTGCCATTTATGCTTCCCAAAATTCTTCTTAGGGGGCTTTATGTGGAAAACAAGTTTAGGCCGAGTTCAAGAGGGGGCTACATTGAACTTTAAATTTCTTTTGCAAAAACAGGGAGTATTAAAGTATGGAATGAAAGTTCTAAATTGAAACTATTGAAAGTGTTATTCTGAAGTACGCAGCAAAAGATTAATAAATTCTCGATCAAGAACAATCAATTGAAATAACACACAAAACTAAAAATCAGCAAGAAACAATTTATTGAAACCCAATGGTAATCAATTGAATAGAGTATACAATCCAAAGCAGTTCAGAAACAATCAAGTCACCGCCAGAAACAACAAACAATAGAAGCAATTAAATGAAATCAGAGTGTGAACCAGTTCAGTCAAGAAACAATTAATTGACAAACACAATCAATATATTGACTAGAAGAGTCAATTAGTAAAACGAATCTGAGTCCAATCGAAAGAAATCAATTGAATAGGAACACAGTATATTACTGCCCAGAAACAATCAGATAAACAGTAGAAACAGTTAACTGAAAGTCACTAACACAAAAAATAATCTAGAATTAATAGACTGAAGCAAAACTAATAATTAATTCAAGTATGGTTAACTGGAAACACTCAATAAGAATCAATAACAAATACAGTCAATTGTATTAAGCAGTTACATAGAACCTAAAAATAACACTAGCGGAATGAACAATCAATTAAGCGCAATGGATAATTAATTGAACGAGCAACAATAAATATGAAAGAGAGATCAAGAACACCATTATTTATATTGGTTCAGCCTTCCTCAAGAGCTACATCCAGTCCTTTTCCAACTAGAAGAGTTTCACTAAAAAAATCACCAAGATCAGTTCAATACAACACAATTACCCTTGCTCACCGTAAGACAACACTACACCTTGCAGCGCACAGCCTACTGCACAAACCAAATTACAAACCCTATGTAATATGGGTAACAAACGCACAATTACAAATCACAAATCCTATGTAATTTGTAACCAAACCACTCGCAATACAATTGATACCAAATCAACACTAAAACAACAGTACTTCTACACACAACAGATTGCAAATGGATGAAGAACAGTGTAGAGGACTTAGCTTTGGTGTAGAACCAAGAATTGCACGAAACCCACTCTAGGCAAAGCTCTACGATTCAAGTTCTTGAGGTTTTCTTGTTTGAAAATCAAGTAGAATGTGTTCTCACAGTTTATGCACGTTTCTCTCTCTTTGAAATCACAATTAATCAATTCTTATGTATATTTTTCGTATATCACAAATCGCGCGCTACCTTTTTATAACAAAATTGGTTTTTAAATTTGTCAAAAACTCAATCGATTGTTTCCAAACATTCAATTGACTGATTTTTCTATAACACAGAAAAAATCGAGTAAGTTGATTTCTGAAAAATAGTTAACTGATTTTACTCTAAAAATGTGTTTTTTTCAAAATCTATTAACCTCATTTTAGATCCAATCAATTAATTATTAAGCAAAGTGAATCTTATGAGCTCTTTCCAAGTGGAATATCATGCAACTCATGGTTTTGTACCAAAATCACTCTCACACACACCCAACCTAAGTCCTAGACCAAAACTCCCATCAAGCTCCGTGATGGCTTCAAGCAATGCACATAGCAAGCTTTGATCCATGTTGACTTCATCAAATCACATAGCAACCTCGGTGCTAACATTATCTTTGTGAGACTGATTTAGGCACTCCACTTTTATCTGTACTTGCTTACCACACTCGAAACAAGTGAAGTTAGAAGAAATATTAACATTTTTAGTATACCTTTTTCCTTGTTGATTCTTCTCCTTTCCTTTCTTCTTCAGAAATTTGCTAAACTTTCTAGTAAGTAGTGTCAAGGTTTCTATGTCATTGTAGCTAATGGAACATCCATCATAACTATCTTCTTTTTTAGCAACATACTCGAGCACAATCCGCTTCAGCTTTCTTTCACCATGCTCTTACTCGTTCAGTCTATTCATTTCCAGTTCGTGCTCTATATGTTTTCCAAGTAGACCTGCAGTGGTCAAGGTGGTGAGGTCTCTAGTTTCTGAAATAGCTGTGACATTCGGCTGCCAGTTTTTGTTCAAGCATTTCAGAATCTTTATGTTCAACTCTTCCTTGTCAAACACCTTGCCTAGACCGATAAGATGATTTATAATATGTGTGAATTTCTTTTGAACATCCGCAATCGTCTCCCCTTGCTTCATTTGAAGAGCTCATATTCTTGTATCAAAGCATACTTCCTTGCTTGTTTAACATAGCTTGTGCCTTCATGCATGACTTCCAAGGTATCCCACATTTCTTTTGTCGATGCACACTGTGAGGCCTTGAAAAATTTATCCATATTAAGCGATGAGGTAATTATATTTTTAGCAATACAGACATATTGAGCTTTCTTGCTCTTGTTACCAATCCAGTCAGACCATTGTTTATTAGCACATTGTCCAACAATAACAACTTTAGGAATAAAAAGACCACTAAGTATAGCATCCCAAACACCACGATCAAATGATTCAATAAAAATTCTCATTCTTACTTTCCAGAACTGATAGTTTACACCACAAAATATTGGAGGCCTATTGATAGAGGCTACCTTTTCAAACAGAAGTTTGTTTTCAGCCATTTTGGATCAAACTTGCGTAATTTTGAAGAACTCGCTCTAGATACCAATTGTTGAAAATTATTTCGACTAAAGTTCGAGAGGGAGGATAAATGGAACTATTAATTCTTTTTGAAAAAATTTTGGTAAGAACGAGAATTTTTATTAATCAATGCATAAGTATCATAGTACACACAAAACAGTTAATTAAAATCACAAATAACTCACAGAAAAATCAATTTTCACATGCGCCCATAACAACAATCAATTAAAACGAGAAAACAATCGATTAAAATTTCCAAGAAGTGACTATCCAGAAAAATAACAGGTTAAAATGCAAAACATTTGATTGAAATTTAATCAACAGTCTTGAAACTCGGTTAAATTGGCACAAAAAACAATTGATTAAAATGACAATTCAATCAATTAAACATTTCTAGTTATAGTATTTCAAAAAACTTAACAGTTATCTTGATTGAAAGATTCTTCCAAAATTGTGTGTGACCAAGAAAAATTTAGAAAGATCTTTATGAAATTTCAGTCTAGAAAATTAACAAATTAAACTTGAAAACAATAAGTTGAAATTCATCTGCACATACCAAAAATAGTTTTAAATCGGTGAAGAGAAAAACATTGGGTTAATATGATGTACTAGTTGATTGAAATTCATAAATGAGAGTAAAACTAGATACAATTATGATTAAACCAATTACACAGGGGTTTGTTGATCAAAGTGAGATGTAAAAATCAACTTTTATATACTGTCTAGAAAATCAATTGGTTGAATTTGCATTCAATCGATTGTTTTTATCACCAAAGACAAATTCTTAAGTGTTGCCCAGAAAATCGATCGACTAATATCATATTTAATCGATTGTTTATGCCAAAAAAATAGTTTGCAATACATATTCAATATGCAATTGATGAAAGGCACAAAAGTAGTAAAGGCACACAAGATTTTTATATTAGTTCACTCTTTATCAAGAGCTACATCTAGTTCCTTTGCAACTCTAGCAAAGTTTCCACTAATCACACAACATTACAAACAAAACCAAGTCCAAGAACCAATCTTGAACCCTACAAGATTGTCCAAGAACCCCTATGCAGAACATTACTACACAGTTTGCAGAACACTACTACAGATACAATATGAAAACACTATCCAAACGAAAATAAAATCCCAAACACACTTAAAAACTATCTAAGTGTATTACAACAACACAATTATATCAAAACGAATTACAATTCTAAATAGCACTAAGACAATAACCAAAATGAACCAAGACAGAAAAGGATGACTTCCCTATACTCAATTTTGGGTGCAAAATGCTTCAATCAATCAAATGCAAGCAAGATCACTTCTAAGATTGAGACTCAAGGTGAATCTTTGATAAATCATTGATCAACCTCTCAAAACTCAGAAATCTTGCTCTCAAAAGCTCTTTCTAATGAAAATGTTAAGTGCTCTTAAATTTTAAAAGTGAAGAAGTCTCTTTCATGAACTACAGAGCCCATGTATTTATAGCAAAATTCGCGCATAAGTGAAACCAACTGATTATTTTGGAAATCAATCAATTTATTTTACTAGAGTACAAATCAATTTTGCGAAACAATCGATTATTTTCACTCTGTAATAAAAAAATTCATTAAGTACTTATTTGAAAATCGATTCAACCTTGACTCTTTTGGAGCTCTTGTATGCTATTTTCATGATGAAAGCAAATAACTGCACACCACTACCTAAGACTCAAGACTCTAATCCAAACCAAGCTTGACAAGGATTTCTTGATTAAATCTTCAATTATGAAGTGTTGTCATCACTTTTTGCCATTGTGGATTCTCTAGAGATGAGTCCTCCTTTGCAAGCCTTTTTATTCTCCTTAAGGCTACCTAAGTAATTAGTCAACATTTCTTCAAAGAATTCACAAATCAGAGGTGATTCCATCTCAAGAGGCCAAGAAATAAAAGCCAGAAAATGCTAAATTATGAAATGCTAAACTCAAAGGATTAAAACAATGACTAAACTGAAAGAATGCTTTTAAAAGACTCAAATCAAGTAATTAAGGCTAGCAATAAAGTTAAGCATACAAAAGGAATCCTAGGAATAACTCTAGAATAGATTATAAAACAAAAATAACAATTAAAGTATTTTGACCACTATGACTATTTGATTTATGTACTTTTTTTCTATTTTGTATTTGACCTTAAAAATTTTATCTAAGATTCACAACAAATTAATAAGCATAGTCGTAAAAAATTTTGATTGAAAACAACACTGGAAAAATTTAAAAACATCCAAGCCCGAGTGTAAACAACTTTGGCTTTCTCTATTTTTTCAGCAACCTACATTTAGGCTTTCGCGATTTATCATTTTTTCTCAACTTCAAATTTGAATGCACTTTTTTAAAACAACTTTGAACATCTTAAAGTGCTCTCATAAAAAAATTCACATCAAATATGGTATAGATTTTTTTATACAATTTTTCTAAATGTTACTGTAGTAAAATTTACTAGCGAGACTGAATCTTAAGAAGGCCAATGAATTGGAACAAAACAACTAAACACAATAAAAACCTAACTCAATGAAACTCACTAATTATCTATTAAAAGGTTAAGAAACTCAAAAATATAAAAGAAAAATCATACAAACGTTCTAACAAGTGTAGTTTACACAAGACATTTCATCAAACACATAATAAATATAGTATAAGCATTTTCACAAATACCTTGTAAACAAGTTTGTAAACATAGAGTTTGACATATTTGGAAGCAGATGACTTAGAATATGACAAGAACAAATTATAAACTATAAAATACCTAAAAACAAAGTGATGTCACCAATTGAAATGAACAAAAACACAAAAATAGGATTAAAATTTCTTATGTTTTTTTGAATGGTCTTATCAATCTATTTTAGCGTATTGAAATAGTGATCTAATCTTTTTTTTTTTACTAGTAAGTGACATCAACAAATTAAAAACACAGTTTCAATCCATTAAAACTCACAGGTTTTATATAACTCGCTTTTTACATATTTTTCTAAACATTTATTTTGAAGTTTGAAATTTTAAAACACGAATTTAACTTATAAAGCGTTTTTTTTTTTTTAACTTTCTTTTTGTGTTATTGAAATCAATCTTTACCCGAGTTTTCCAAATTCAATTTGATCTTGCTATAATTAGGTAATATGCTTAATCGAAGATTTTTACCCGAGTTTTTCAAATTCAGTTTGATCGATCTATAATTAGGTGATATGCTACGCTTTTCAATTATTATTTCATAACAGGACGTTAATTGGACTAAAAAACAACACTCTTCTAAGATTTAAAACGGTATTTTCGGTATATCTTGCTATTATAAACAATTGTTTTTATTGTTTTTAGTGATTAGTTTAACTTGTTTAGTTGAAAGACTGAATATAGTTTTATTTTTTTAAAGTAAACTGATATAAATATGTAATATTCTTTCTTTTTTATTTTTAAGTTTGAATGTAAATTTTTTTTAACTAAATTTTTAATCAATTAAATTCTGTTTCATATTCAAAGTAATTCATCCTAATTCTTTTTAAATATTTGAAAAGAAATTAAAATGTAATTCACTTTACATTTAGAACTCAACCTCTAACATTAAGACCTTTCTTTTGAACCCTTTTGACATTCAAACTTATTCTAATTACTATTTCATCATCTATAAGGTATTACATAATATTTTGCAAAACATAGTTAATACTCTAATGTCAAATTATATAAAAATGTCACCTGTTACTATCGGATTAGATTTCTGTAAGTATACATTATAGTATACCCGTATTATCTCTCTTAACAATTATCGAGTCAAGACAAACTCTATATCAAACAATAGATATATTTTCACTAGAATAAAGATATTTTTGAGAACTTTATTTTCTATATATACAACCCATTGATAATATATATATATCTATATATATATATATATATATATATATATATATATATATATATATATATATATATATATTAATAAAATCTAATTATTTATTTTCTTTTAT
>Ga0099824_1010541_pt1 | contig 10837 bp, 3 predicted proteins | sample SiratrowhiteBW_FD_76837 | JGI IMG/M metagenome (GOLD analysis project Ga0099824, IMG submission 76837) | Root nodule microbial communities of legume samples collected from California, USA - Siratro white BW | ecosystem: Host-associated > Plants > Roots > Nodule | place: USA: California... | reverse complement strand
ATTGTTGTTTGTTGGTTGTATTTCTTATGTCATCCTTTTTGTTTTTTTTTTTTTTTTTTTTTTTTTTTTTTTTTTTTTGTGCTGTATAGATACCATGTTTCTTCTCAATAAATGGTATGTTCAGTGTTATATTCCAGCAATTCATATCGAGAGCATAGGTTCTAAAGAAGAGTTCCTACAACCAAGAATATAGGTTCTAAAGAAGAGTTCCTACAACCAAGAAAGATTCTTGGAGAAGTTATCTTAAAATTTTTCATAGAAGGGAAAAAAATGACTCTTTAATTAACAATAACAATAAAGACATCAGCAATTCAATAGTTAGTGTTGATTTTTCTTTAATAGTTTCGATATAAACACACCAGTAGAAAAATGACTTTCTATGTCAGTTTTGAAAGACATTTTATGTCAGATTAAGAACTGATGTAGATCAAAGTAACGTAGAAAGTCTTGGACATATAACATTGGTTATGCAACCGACGTAAAATGTACACCACTATGTCGGTTGAAAAATAAAAACCGATCTCATATACTAAACTAAAACAATTTAAGAGGTGGATACTATGTCGGTTATAAGATGGAACCGACATAATATGAAACTTTTTACGTCAGTTATGAGTGGAAACCGACGTAGAATATGATATATTATATCGGGTTTGAGTTAACCGACATTATATCTCTTCAAATATTTACAAAAATGCCATCATGTTTTTGTTTACGTCGGTTTCATTTTAACTAACGTATTATCCTACGTAGAATGTGCTTTTTTGTACTAATGACAATATCAAGTTCTACTCCCACGAATCTTCCAATTTATGATGTTGTTAGAATAAATAGGTTGAAGGCATGGATGGATGTGATCAGGAAAAATGGAGAAAGATTGCAAGGCTTTGTCCAAGGATCTCAGAAGTTTAAATACCAAAAAGGTATGAGAGATTCTTGAGAAAGTGCATGGTGGTGCTACTAAGAAGGTAAAACTTCAAATATTATACTATAACCTTATGAGCTTTTATTGATGGAGAATAATGCTACAGTAGTTAAGTGTATTATCTATGTTCAAAACCATTGTCAACACGATGAAGGAACTTGAGAAATAAACTAGTTGCATTGCAAATGATTGAAAATGGGTTGTGTACATTATTTGTGAAGTTTGATTGTATAGTAATGTGATCAAGGAGGCAAAGAATCTTATGAGTTGAGTCTTAAAGGAACTTCAAGATTCTTTAAAATCACATGAAGATGATCAAGCCTTTCAATTCAATGTAACTAAAAATAAAGATAGATTGAGGCATGATTTAGGTATAGTTGAAGGAAATCTGGTTCAAGAAGAAAATGAGGTTCAAGATACTAGAAAGAACATTGAATGTAAAAAAAAAAATGTAATATCAATGATATGTGCTAAAGTTTTAATAAGTTCGGTCATTAGACTAAAAATTATTGATATCCTAATCCTAGGATAGATGAAATTCAAATGTCTTGAGAAGAGAAAGATGAAGATTTAAAACTCTCTTAATGACTACAATCACTTAAAAGCTAAATAAGTTGTTAGTATCTTGACATAAAATGTTTGAAGCATAATTAGAAAAAGAGATTGGTTTGAAATCTTAGTGAATCAATAAGTAGTAAAGTAAAATATATAATTTTAATTAATAAAAAAATATAGTCAAATTGTAATCACTCATTGTATTGTCTATTCTTAAAGTGAAAAAATAACTTATTTTTAGACATCTTAAAAAAAATATGTATTGACATCAAAAGATAAGATGTTATTGTTATTAAAATCACCTTTGACATTATTTATTTCAACTTTATATAGAAAATTAATTATTTCACTATTTTAGTATTTATTAACTTATTTATAATTTTTTATACAGTTCAGATAATTAAAAATTTAACATTATAAATTGAAATAAGTAATGTTTCATTATATATTATATAAAAATTACACAAAGGTAGAATTGTAAAAAACATATTTACGAAAATTTAAATAATAGTTTAAATTAAGAATTAAAAAAATTAAATTTATAAAAACAAAAAAAAAATCAATACTTAATTTATTAACTCATTTAAATAAAATGACTAATTTAAATAAAAAAACATGCAACTTTTACCAATAAATAAAGATGTTAAAAAGTTTAATAAAAAGTTAATGATTTAAAAAAATCTAAAATTATAATTATATAATTATATCCTTTGATATTGATAAAAACTTCCTCTAATTTCACATTTTTTAATATCATTTTATTTTATTCAAAACAGTATTTAATAGTCTTTTCTTAATTACATTTAACAATCATTTTAGTATAAGTGTAAGAGGCCAGATTTTACCAAAATTATTTTTTGGGGCATCCTTTTAATCTAAAATAAATATTTAAAAAATTATTTTAATATCCTTAAAGGAAGGAAAATAGTTCAATAAAATTTAGAAGTATAAAAAAACCTTGATATAATTATCTGTAAAATATATTTCGTTTCTTTGTAAAATTTCTAGAATATTAAATACGCTCTTAAATAAATTTTATATTATATTTCTTTTTATAAAATTTAAATATACTTTAAAGTGTATGTTAATAATGACGGCAAACATAAGTTTAACACAAATTTTATAATTAAAAGTCATTTCGATTTAATTTGATTTCATTAAATGAATATTATTATATTAGTAGCGTGAAGTAGATGAATGTTTATCTATATTTATAATTAAAAAATATCTTAACGAAATTATCTTTAAATTTTAGAGATACCAATAATGTCTGAATATTTAATATCTTAAAAATTTTAGATATACAACAAACATATTTTGTTTTGATCCAAATAAATATCTGGCACTCCCATGCGACAATTAGGCCCATTGCTTTGCGTTTGTGGTTCAACAAGCCACCTTCCTACCTTCTTCCTGCTTTGAACTTTGACTTCCACCAAAAACAAAAACAAACCAATCAATGAGGTTCCACAATAATCAACATCCCAATCGCAATTATTCTCATAAAATATTCCACATAAAATCCTTCATCCTTCACTTTGAAGCCTGATGATATACCTCAACAGTTCTCCATTATATTTTTCCCTTGAATTGAATTTTCATCAAATTAAAAATCTAATTATAAGGTAAGATAATTATCTATTCAAATGTAGTTATACTATCTTAAAGTTTATATTCTTTATTAACTTAATCAGTAATTGTGCAAAATCTTAGCAGTAACTATTTATCTTAAAATGTTTTACACACATGTTTGACGGACATATCCAAGGAGCGTTTTTTTAGGATAGCTAATATAATAATGGGAGTGCATGGGTAATTTATACCAAGATTTTAAAAATTACAATGTTTGTATTTTAATTTCTTAATTAAATTCATTTTAAAATATTATAATAATTTAATATTTAATTTTAAAAGAAAAAAAATAAAATCATATTTTCTTATACATCATTTTCACTCTCTTATTGCATCGTTTTAAAGTCGTTAAATGGGCCTATCGGTTTGAGTCTAACACACCAAAAGAAAAAGACATGACATAGGGTAAGATGATGGTAGGTGGGAGATAAGGAAGGGGGATATACATTATTTATTTATTTCCTAAAACAAATGAGATAGTGTTTTTGTCTTAAATTTGTACGTAAGTTGTTAATGCGCTCTAAATTTTGTTAGAAAAACATTAGGCAGGCACATAGTACCTGAACTCTAGCAATCGTGATGAATCTAAAAGTTTAAAAGTTTGGCTAAGTGTCTAAGTGTGAAATGGTAGTAGTTGTTTCTTCTATATTATTATCCAATTTCGTGTCGTCGTGGCAACCCAAGAATCAAAGGATGCAGTTACGTCTTATTATAATTATTATGATGAACGCGTAGATTATGCCTAATATGAGAGCGACACTACTTCATAATAGTTAGTGATTTTCCAATACCCAAGCACGAATACAATAGCATGTGTGTATTCGTTATACGACAGCAATACTTTGAAAGGACAAACAAAGATTTCTAAATAAACTAATAAATTTGTCTATTCACATATATAAACCACGTAAGTCCTTTAACAAATTAAAAGAAGCCACTTTGCCCTGCTTAACCTCGATTTCTAGGTATAGGTATCATCATATTTAGTTATTACCTTTCAAATGATAGCTCCCCAGCTAGCACATGTCGAATCAAAGTGTTTTTATTTGGTTTTGAGAAGATGTATAAAAAAGTAGAATAAATTTTAGTTGAAAGCATTGTCATTTTCTCCCCAATGACTTTTTACTTTCTCTCTTTATTTTAATTCGGATTTGCTATGGCTAACACTTTTCCTTCTCATATTGTACTTAGATGGTATTATTTTTTGGGTTAAATAATTGTGATATAGAAAGGAAACGCGTTATATTAGGCATAGCGTGATTGGTCCACGTTAAGGCTTGGATGGTTTGGTCACATATCATAATTGGATTAGCGACTAATTGAAGAAGCCATTGCATGAATCTGTGACCACAAATAAGATCAGCTGTGGGAAAACACAGGATTTGGATACGTGAAGTTACGCACCTAATAAGGACCCATATGCATTCATTCATGTTTCACCATGCCCTAGAGTTGAAGAAACGATGTTCTTAACCTTCTAAATTATTTATTCTCTTTACCTAATTTTGAAAGTATTTAACCTTATAAAAATATAAAAAAATAAACTACCATTCAGGAAAGAATTCAGCTTTGCATATGAATTTTTATTTTAACTAGACATTTGTAGCCATATAATTTCTTCCAAATTCAACAATCTTTTCATAAATATAACTCGACATGGAAAAGATACCATTTTCATGTACTAAGATACTTTTCTTTTAATAACATATTCAAATCTTATTATATTTGTAAAGAAATTGTTAGATAATTTAGTTTTATTATGCTATAAATGTCCCCTCCCGAGACTGTCTCAAATCTCGTGCCAAGTACAGACAAGTCCACCGTTTTCGTCCGACGTGCTTGTGGATGCGTTCGTTTTTGTCTTCTGCGACATTGCTTAACCTCGATTTTGTATCAACTTTTTTAAAACATATAACTAATAAGAAATTGCCAAATTAATTTAAATAACTGATATGTATAACACATGCACAAGCATAGTTAAAGAAATTTAAAACTAATGTTCGGGATCAGTACACAAAAGGAGATATTTTGAACGAAATATTTTTACGTTCTCGCGAGACGAATTTTTGGTGCTGTACTTACGAAGATTTTTACTTCCCGATAGGGGTTATCTTAGATTTTTTTCAACTTATTTCTACACTTTTTGATTGTTTCTTGGACGAGGTAAAAAATGCTTTTCAGAACTGTACCTATTAAAAAAGAAATAACTCATAAAGGTTCCTTTGCCATATCACGTCGAAAATGCGAGATCGTATATTAGAAAAAAATTCTAGTATGAGACATGTAAATACTCTTTGGTCAATGTTGATCGTAAAGAGATCAATTTCGTCTAACAAGATTCTCATATTATCCGATCAAAACATTCAAATGTCAAAGTGTAAGTTTTTGTACGTCACGATTCCTTAATAAAAGTTTAACTTTCCTAAGAATAATAACAATATATAGGATAATTCGCTCTTACTATTTTTGTAATAAATATGGGATATTACGTGCCACGTTTGATATGATGTGAGATATTATAAAGAAAATATCTTAAGAAAAAAAAAATTCGATCGTTCTTACGAAAAAGATCCCTTTTAATTAGTGATAGATCGATTAGGAAAAGGTTCAAATGCCAGAAAGTACATGGATTTAGGCCTAAGCTAGTTAACAAATGAATAAGAATACTTGTCTTACCATTTAACTCTTATTAATTTACTGATATCATGATTGATCAATGTAAAATATTTTAAATTAAAATAATTAAATTATTTGTAAATGTATAATTTAATTACGTAATTTTTCTGATTTTATATAATAAATAAATTTGTTACATATAATTTTATTTTAATATATTTATAAATAATAACTTATATTATTTTATTATTGTTCTTACTTTTTTTTTCACATTATTTACTTTTTGACATTGTATCTTTTAAAATATTATAGCTTACATAGACTCTAAAAGTAGTATGGCAAAAGTAAATTACAAGCATTTAAGCAATTTTTTAAAAAAGGAGTCCTAATCAATGTTTGAATTCAGTTAAAAATTTTAAATTTTAGTAACGTAAAATATTCGAGAGAAAAAAAATATCATTTATAATAAAATAAGATTCTCTTTTCGTAAAAAAAAAATATTGATATTTTATATATATAAAGAAGAAGACTATTACTGAGTGGAAAATGAGAATGAAGGTTATTTGAGATTGAACTAGTCAGCAAAAGAAATAAATTTGTTACGCGATTTTGATTATTCTAGTCAGCAGCTTTAGATTTCTCCGGAGCACACGTCGGCGCATGGTTTATCCACCTGTCGGTCAGGTTAGGGCGGTTAATGGGACCCACCGCCTATCACTTCAAGCACACTGTAACTAAATCTAAATCCACTTACCCATTTGCTCCCTTACCTTCCCTCTCGCAAGGAACATCCAAAGCACATCAATAAAATAATAATACTGCATTGAAGTTAAAAAAGAAAAAATCAACAATCTTACAGTACCACGTGTCCCAATCCTATTAATCAAACGAATCTTCCCTCCTTCCCTCCAGTCCCAGACAAGTCATAATCCCCTTCTTAGATGCAGCGCCACGTGTCCAGAAGATTCTCCACTCAGCACAACACAACTTCCTCTTCCTATAATAACTGCTTGCTTCCAACTACCAACACCTATGCCTATTCAATTCCAAGTCCAGACAAACACAAACTTACATCTCTTCTCTTCTCTTCTTTCATTCCTTCACTCCAATGACTCCAAGGGATCGCCGCATCCTATCATTCCCAGCGGTTCATCCTTGCGACGACATATCTCCGCCCACACTTCTCGCCTCTCTCATCACTCTCTCCCAATCCGTATGCAATTTTCAACCTCAATTATTCCCTACCCAACGTCGCAACGCACGAGAAACCATTCGCCAAATCGGCATACTCTTAGTTCTCCTTCTAGAAATTCGAGACCGGGGATTATCAATCCCTCACTCCACCATTCTCTGCCTCGCGGAACTCCACTTCGCCTTGCAAAAGATCCACTTCTTGATGCAAGATTGCACACTCCAAGGTGCGCGCCTTTTAATGCTTGCCAAAACGCAACACGTAGCATCCCAGTTCCGCGGCCTCATTCGCGCCGTCGCCACCTCCCTCGACGTTTTGCCTCTTCAAGAGTTCGACGTGTGCGCCGAAGTGAGGGAATTGGCGGAGTTAGTCACGAGGCAAGCGCGCAAAGCCAAGTTCGAAGTGGACCCCAGCGACGCGCGTGCTTGCAAAACTCTCCAAGCTGTTCTGCGCCTGTTCGCGAGGGGAACCGAACCTGAACTCAGCTCCATGCAGGGAATCATGGAGTACCTCCAAATTAGAACCTGGACGGATTGCCATAAAGAGATTAATTTCCTAGAGGAAGAAATCGGCTTAGAGTGTCGCGATCGTGACGAGCGAGAGGTTCCGTTGCTCAGTAGCTTGGTAGGGTTCTTAAGTTACTGCAGAGGTGTCATTTTCGAAACGATGGAAGACACCAATCAATCCGAAGGGAGGTGCAGCACCGAGATGACTCCGTTAACGTTAACATTACTAACGTCTGTTAATCCGGAAGATTTCCGCTGCCCGATTTCCCTCGAGTTGATGACGGATCCGGTGACGGTGTCAACGGGTCAAACCTACGACCGAACCTCCATTCAGAAATGGCTCAAAGCTGGGAACACCACGTGTCCCAAAACAGGGGAGAAGCTAACAAACACAGAGTTGGTTCCCAACACAACTCTCAAGAGGCTCATCCAGCAGTTCTGCGCCGACAACGGCATTTCACTCAACAGCCCAACTAACCGTAACCGCAACCTCGTCGCAGGGAGTCCCACGGCGGCGCACGCCGTGCAATTCCTGGCGTGGTTCCTGACGCGAAGGCTGGCGTTCGGAACGCAAGAGCAGAAGCAGAAGGCCGCGTACGAGATTCGCGTGCTTGCTAGGACCAGCATTTTCAATAGGGCTTGTTTGATTGAAGTGGGAACAGTGCCTCCACTGCTAGAACTTTTAGCCTCTGCGTCTAACGATAAATCAACTCAAGAGAACGTAATCTCCGCTCTATTGAAGCTCTCTAAACATCCGAATGGACCAGAAAATATCATAACCAGTGGGGGCCTAACCGTAATTCTCTCCGTATTGAAGAACGGAGTTAGCCTGGAAGTTCGTCAAGTAGCTGCTGCTATCATGTTTTATCTATCTTCGGTGAAAGAGTACCGGAAAATAATAGGTGAGAACCCCGAGGTGATTCCGGCTTTGGTGGAATTAGTTAAGGAAGGAACAACCTGCGGGAGAAAGAACGCTGTGGTTGCGATTTTCGGGTTGCTCTTGCTTCCTAGGAATCACCAAAGAGTGGTCGCTGCTGGTGCGGTTCCTGCGCTGCTAGACATTTTGGCTTCTTCGGATAAGGAGGAGCTTGTGACTGAATCATTGGCTGTTCTTGCAGCGCTGGCTGAGAATGCTGACGGGGCGCGTGCGATATTTGAAGGTTCGGCGTTGGCGTTGATTACAGGAATGCTGCGATCTGTGACGTCACGCGTGGGGAAAGAGCACTCTGCTTCGATTTTGTTGTCGCTTTGCGTCAATGTTGGGGCGGAGGTGGTGGCGGTTCTGGCGAACGACCCGTCGGTGATGCCATCGCTTTATTCGCTTGTGACGGGTGGGAGTAGTCAGGGCGCAAAGAAAGCGCGGTTCCTGATTAAAGTTATACAGGACTTCCACGAGACTAGAACTTCTGGACTCAAGGCCTCCTCTCCTCCGCAGGAACGATCGCTTCACGTTTGGTGATAATTCTTCTGATTCATGAGTTGCAAACTAGAATGGAACCAACCCCTTCTCCCTCTGTGAATACGCGTAAGCCTTTTTTGTTCTGTAAATACTAAATACTGTAACATGTCACATTGGTTTTGGTCAGGTTTTACATATGTGAAATTAGCTCCGTGCTCTTTTTTTTATCGCCCGTGAGCTAATTTCAATAAGTGAGCCTTTTGCTTAGCTCATATGAAAACTGGAATTTTGTTGTATATCTCTGGTTACGAATTGAAGTGGTGTGAAACAAGATGATGAAACTTTGTCTCTGGATTTCTTCACACTAAATTCTTTTTATTTTTCCGATTCTGGTCTCTCTGTGGAGACATTCAAAGCTGTAAATCATTCCACAATCATAGAACGCGCGCAGCGAGGTTCAAATAGGCAAATCAATTTGATATTTCAGCTACCTTGGGTGATTGTGGGCCTGCTTAACTAAGAAATCCTACAACATATAAATAATAATTAAGCATGAACATAAGTATTTCACCTCGGAACGTAAGGGAAATCACAATGTAGTATCCGTATTATTAGTTATAATTTTTTGAGCAATCTGCACATAAGCAATCTTAAATGTGCAATCTTAAAAGCCTCGTAACCACCCTCAAGTAACAAACTCATTTCATAATCATTCACACTCGTTAAGATATGTATGTATCTTTTATACTTCAAATTCATCGAACATTTTCTCCATCTTACACGATTAGGAAACATGTTCTCTTTTAGAAGTATTTCGTTCTATAACTCCAACACAATTGGGTGAAACTTGTATTACTCTTTCCATTTCATGCATTTAAACACAACAATTTTAAATTTGAGAACAATTCCTTAAAGTTACTCCATCCCATGTAAAATTGTTGTTTTAAATTAGATTTTAAAGAATTATACATGAGTTTTTCTAAAAAAAAAAATTCACCACATCATGTATCATGTCCTCTAAATGGTCACTCATTTTTTTTTTTCAAAATTTTCTATTGTTTCTAACATAGTATAAATGTCTAATATTTTTTCATGCCAATGTTATATTGTATAACTCTTCACTATATTAAAGAAGAATAAGTGATCACATATTTCTCCTAGATTTTCATTTATACAATGAACACAAGGATAATAATATGCCTCATTAATAAATTTTTGATTCTGGTGAGCAAATTGTAAGAATTTATCAACTCCTTTTTCATACACATACTAAGGCAACGTGCATTGATCTAACTTTGATCTATAACTAAGTACATTACAAACTTTATCATCATTAATGATGTCATATTAAATTCTCACTTTTGTAATCAAAGGTGAGCCCTTACCCATTTGAGAAAATATTTTTCATCATTGGGTAATATGTACACAGGCAAAATTTATTATCTTAAATTTGATAAAATTCTGACAACATTTCACTTTGGTCTTCAAACTACATGAAATGAAAGTAGTCACCACAATCAAATATGTACTCGAGAACAACCTAAATTTTTTGAACCAAAATTTTATCAAATTTAAGCATAGACTTACAATGTGTATGTATTAATAAATTACGAAAAATATTTTTTCCAAAATGTCCAATCGAATAATTCAAGATTTAATGCAAATGATTAATGTTTAATCATTTGTACTAAATCTCAAACAGGAACTAAGGTTTGCTCAATGTGTACATGAATAATACTTAACACAAATAAAATTAATGTAGCAAAAGCATACAAACACATTATAATATATCTTACTTTTATTACAAATAAGCTAAACTACATTTTTTCCTATAATCTTCCTAAAATATATTGTATAAATACCTATGATTTAATCTCTAAAATTATAAGTGTTAAAGTAAGTATTTGGCCTAAGTTCAAGAGGGGGGGTGAATTGAACCCTTTTCAAGTCTTTTCGCAAACTTGCTTTTCAATGTGAGAATACAAATTCTTTAAAGAAACTTAGAATGCAAT
>Ga0099824_1010530_pt1 | contig 10842 bp, 5 predicted proteins | sample SiratrowhiteBW_FD_76837 | JGI IMG/M metagenome (GOLD analysis project Ga0099824, IMG submission 76837) | Root nodule microbial communities of legume samples collected from California, USA - Siratro white BW | ecosystem: Host-associated > Plants > Roots > Nodule | place: USA: California... | reverse complement strand
TAAACAAAGAAATTGAGGAGAAATAATATAATATTTTTTTTTTTTTTTATTGAACTCTTTTGTTTCGCTTTTCTTTTTTTTTTTTTTTTTTTTATACGTGTTTTTAAGGTTGTGTTTGGTTGGATTGATTTGAGGAGATTTACTGTTCAAGAAGATGGATTTGAGGAGATGAAGGTTGTTTGGTTGACCTGATTTGGGAGGATGGATGAGGAGAAATTTGCATCGTTATAAATGAAGTGGAAATTACGAAATAGCCTTGATTTTGAAAATTACAAAACACTCCTTTAAGTGGGTTTAGTGTTAATAACAATGTATATATTATATATGAAAAATAAACTGATTTATACCTAATTCTTCAAATAATTGATTTCAATAATTATATATATTTTCTTCATTCATAATACTTTCCTTTTTTTCCAAAACAGCTATAATATAATTAATCTCCCTTCAATTTACCCATACTCAATACAATCTATCCATTCATAATTATATTATTGACCTAAAATAATTAAATCACTAAAAATTGTTTACTTTATTAAAGAAATAATAAAAATATATTTAAATATAATATTATTTTCTATTTATTCTTCTTCTTTTTATTTTTTATCAATAAAAATATGTTTACTTAATGTTTAATTGAAGTAAATAAAATATATATATATTTTTGTCTCCTTATTTGATTCAATATATATATATATATATATATATATATATATATATATATATGATGAAATTGAGAAGAGAAGGTGTTATTTAAAATATTTTTATTCATTTAAAAAAAACAGTTTTATTTTCTTTTAAATGTAAAATTATTAACACACAAAAATAAGAATGTTCAAGGGTTGGATTAATTAAAATCATTATCAACCTACTAAAAAAAATATCTACTTAGTTAATTCAGTTTCTGTATTTTTTATATTAAAATCAATTTAATTTAATTCATTTTAATTTTTTACCATCTTATGTCACAAAGGTTAATTAGTAATTTCAAAAATATATCAATTAAAAAAATAAAAACAAATCTATAACATCTATCAAATCAATCCCAAACTTTCATAACTAATCCCCTCAAATCCCTTCAAATCTTACCATCTATCCATTAATCTAAACAACCCTCTCATCTACACACAATCCACTCAAATCCCTTTAAATCCATCCTCTCAAATCCATTCTCTCATACCACACAAAGCCTAAGGGTCAAAATCCTCAACACTAAAATGTTATCTACTCTGTAGTAAAAGATTTGTCCATTCATTGTCAATTACTAGTAATTTTTTCTTTCTGAATTTCTGGTGAGAAAATGGCTGAATGCATTTGAAATCCTTAACATACAGGGAGTTAATGACCCCCTGTAAAGAAAGGAGGACCAGACTAAAAAAAATAAAAATTAAGTAAAAGTAGACCACGACCTCGACCAGGCAACATCAAACTTTAGGACTTGGATTACACTGATTTTGGATGGGAAATTTTGAGAAAATGGTTCTTAAGTGAATTTAAAATATCATATATAGAAATAATCTGTTCCGATTGGATTTAAAGAATTTTAAAATGATGAAAATTTTATGAGAAATTTGTTTTCGACCAAAATGAAGGAGTTTCAAATAATATAGTGATGAATTTCAAATAATGTAAAATAAAGGTTACATGTCATTAATATTAATTACTTTATCTGAAGAATTTAATATATGAAATTTGAATTGCGTATTTTAAAAACAAAAGGATTTTAATTTAGGTATTTAAATCTCTCTCTCTCTCTCTTTCTCTCTCTCTATATATATATATATTAAGATTTGAAATTCTTCACCAAACACTGCCTTAAAATTGACGTTGACTACACTAGAACCGTATTAGCTTTTAGCTTACTACCATACAAACATCCAAGAAAAACAAACCATTAAAGATGTTCAATATTCTTTTAAATTTATCCTGTGACATTAGTTTTAAATCTAAAATTATAAGTGCAAACATAATTATTCTATAAAATAAAATAATCTTATAGACTCTATATATATAATCAGTTAATTTAATTGTTAACTATATCAATTTTTTATTCACTAATATAGCTTGATAATTATTAGTTTATAACTAATTTTTAACTTTCAATAACTTAATAAATAATCTTAACTAAGATAATCTTCTTCTTTTTTCCTCAAATTTAAATAACCAAAAGATATAGTTAAAAAAAAATCAAAAAGATATATTTATTTCCTGATCTTTTATAATTTTTAAACCTTTTTCTCCACTTTTTTCCTTACATCCATATATAGCATGAAAGGTCATGCCAATTGTCAAACACGAAAAGCTTGAAAAGTACAATTTTTCGATCCACCCACAGAATTGTTGGTTCTTTTACTTAGTTTTTGATTAATCCCTTTTAAAATACTATATTCCTCACCTTCACTCGCATGTCCTTTCTATTTTTTCTCTCTTTCTCTCTTTAAAGTTATCTCAGACCATCTTCATTTTTTATTTCACATATCTTTCTGAAACTAAATAGTTTGTATTAAAAGTATTTTTTTTGTCAAAAAAAAAAAAAAACAAAAAGAAAAGTAGAAGGATAGTGCGAAGAGTTAAAGTTAAGGTGCAAATAGCAGCCCCCAATAAAGTATCCCTAACCTTTCATACTTCGGTTAGCCATAAATATTATGAATTAATAACATAAACTGTCTTTCTCGTCCTATATTAACGTGGTTCACTTACTCCGTCAATTATTAACGTAAGTGAAAAAAAAAACGTGGTTATATTTTAATAGAATTTTCTCTCTCAGTCGTATAACTTCTTATTTAGTAACACTCCAACATAATATCTTAACTAAAAATAAATAAATCCGTATGATAATAAAGTATATAATCATAAGTTATTTTTTCAACGTCTCAATAAATATAAAGACAAATTTATAATAGAAACACATTTTGTAATAATTTAATGCCACTAATTTTTGGAGATCAATATCATTAATTATTTTTCTCAGTTACTTCATATGAAAGGGCGGGAAGTAAAATGTATGAACGCATTAAAATCTTTCTACTATTCTTATAACATTGTAAACTAAAAAAAAGTGTTGAAATGCATAATTTTTTAATAGTTTTTCAAAAGAAAGATATATTTAATTATGTTTTTAGGAATCGTATTTTATTATTAAAATAAATATAAAAAAGGGATAATCATTTTAGATATGCAAGAATCATTATTATTTCACATACTCCAAGAACCAATTATCCAATCATTAAGTATCGAAGTTCCATCTGTCACGACAAGCATAAGCACCAAATTATCCCACTAACGCTGGACCTTATCATGCTATAATTCACCATCGCCACTCGCCTCGGACACAGATCTCACCAACAATATCTTACGAAGCACATTCAATCTTTAAGACGCAATCAATCACCATCAGTCAAAAAGAGAAACGAAAAAGCAAAACTATCATTCTCACTAGGGTAAGAAGTTTTGATTACAGAGTCTCCACTCTCATTCGCAATGATGCAATTCAAGAACAAAAACAAAAGCCAACGGCTATAAAGGCGATCGAACCCAATAATAAAGAAATAAAATTACAAGCATGCGCCGAGGCAAAGCGTTCAAGATTTAGATAACAAAGCCTCATCATCGGGATAGCTTGTTGCATCATGCGAAAGCTCCTTTATCCATTCAAACGTTCGACGACGCGACATGGTCCTCTTTCCTTGCTTTTGTCTCTGCTTCTGCTTCTTCCTTTCGACCACTTTTTCTTTCGTCGCGTGAGTTGCGCTTTCGGTCTTGTTGGCGCTTTTGGGACTACCCTTAATCATGATCATGTCCGATTGCACTGTTTCAACTGAACATTTGCAGCCACTCCAAAAGCCACCACCTATACCGACAAATTGTTTGAAAACGTGATTGCCCTTAGCGCTGTAACTCCTTTTTACAGCGCTATTAGCATTGAGGTTACTATTGCTGCTGTTGTTACTGCTATTGTTGCGAACTATGTGGTTTTTGCTGCGAACTTTGAGATCTTGCAATGCTATCTCGGGTGCAGGCACCACACCCAAGCGGAAAAAGTCCCATGCAGATGATTTTCTACCTTGATTACCGAAGCTTGCTTGTCTTGGAACGGTTGCCTTCAACTGAGGTTGGGGACTTGGGTGCGCATGGAAGTGATTTTGATTTTGATTTTGAGCTCTGGGTTTGGAAATTCTTGGGGTGGTGGTAGTGGTGGAGGAGCTGCTACTAGTTGAGTTCTGGCTTCTGACGCTGCTGCTTCTACTGCTATTGCTACGGAACTCTCTGAGAGAACCGTGACCCAAGGACTCGGACCTTGATTGGCATCGCTTGAACGAGAGACTTAAGGGGAGAATTTGGCCTTGAAAGAAAACTTCATCAGCAGCACACATTTCTGATTCTGAGGAAAAGGGGGTACCCCATAAGCGAAAGTCAAAATCTTCTCGGGTTTCTATGATCTGGGAATCTGGTTTTGGTTTCGGTTGAGCCTCGTCGTTGATCAGATTGACTGGGAGGTCGCAAAGTGACAATGCTTCTTCTTCTTCTTCCCCCTCTTCTTCTTTCAATTGTTCCAGGGTAGTGCCACTATTTGCCGCCATCAGAGGAAAAGTACAGGTTTTGGTTAAAAACTGTTGTGAGAGGCAGGGGAAATGATAAGGGTAAGAAGAATGGGATTTATAGGGAGAATGTGGTGAAAAAATGTGAATGTAGAGGGAATTGTGGGTGTGTGGCAGAGTGGAGTGACAGAGAGAGTTTGGAATATAAAGAGCAAAAAAGTGAAGTATTGACAAAGACTAAAGTAGGAATTAGAATAGATTGGATAAGTGAAGTTATGGGTGCAGTGCAGTGCAGGCGACCTAAGATAATGTCTTTTCCTTGTTTGAGGGTGAAGAAAGGAACTGTTTTATCATTTGGCCCAGCCACTACCAGAGACAGTACCTCTCTACAGTCGCTTTTGATGTTATTCATCTGGATGAACGCCAGAGGGCCAATTCCTCCACAGTGGGGTCATTCTGCTATATTTAAAATCAAAACCGTATTCGAACATATGCAGTGACGTATTAACACTCCCTGCTACTTTATAGCTGTAATTTTTTCTTTCTCTGAATTGTTATGCATTTTTTCAACTAAAAAGTTATCTTTTACTCAATACTCCATTCTCAATATATAATTTTTCATATGTAATATGTGTCCCATTACTCAGTTTGAAAACTCGTGTAAGGTGCACTGCGGTGTATACGTATAGAAAATGTTCATCTACAGTCAAAATTTCATCTATACCTAAGAAGAGAAAACGAATAAGTACTAGAGAAAAAAGAAAGTAAAAAGTAATTGTGGTTGATAATATATATATCATAAGAGAGAAATAATAATAATAATAATAAGTATCTTTCAGAAAATTGCATAACTAGACACCTTTTATTAATCAATTAATGACCTATAAATTACATAAATAGACACCATTAGGAAAAGTATAATTAGAACTCCAATTTAACTGTTAAAACACTTAAAGAGTTATTTTCAATAATTATATTTGAAATATTTATGTTAACTTATTAAAATTTAGTATTAGATCATTAATAATAACTAAATTACTTTTAAATTCAACATAAATTGTTAGAACAAGTGATCAGTTATTTTTTTTTTAAATTAGGATGCTTTTATCATTTAAAGTATCTTGAGGATGTCTTTAATAACTGTTCCTTTGTATGTATAATGAAATTTAAATCTTAGATTACATATTTGAAGAATAATTATCTATCAATTATATTACATTATGTTTTACCTAAAAATCTGTTCAAAACACTGTACTTATATAGTATTTTTCATGTTATCATTATTATAGTTATATAGTGGTAGAAAATCAAATACTCCATTTATAATATCACTAATCATTATATCACAATGTCAACACCAAATTATATCACAATCTCAACACCAAATTTTGTGTGGGCGAAAAAAAAATATTTTTAATTTTCTTTTTTTAAAATCCCTTAATCATTTAATTGCTTGTTAAAGTTTGGATTTTATTTCTTATTTTCATGAAAAATGATTTCTTCTTTATTATTTTATTTTTAGAAATTAAAAAATATAAAGTTTTATTTATTTTAAAAAAGGAAAAATTAGGATTGGATTACGACCCAAATTTTCACTAAAATAAATGAATTATGTAACGAAGCAACCAAAATGTTTGTTTGTATATGTTATTCAGATGAAAACGAGTGTTACGTGTATTTAACAGTTTCTACCCCTTTTATCATATGATTCTTACTATATTTTCACATCAAATTAAATAAATTTAATGATCTAATAACTAAAATAAATTATTTATCTCTTTACTTATTCCACAAGTTAAAGCATTAATATAGTATATTTTTTTTTCATATTTACAAAAATAAATCATATTTATTTATAAAAGGGATAAATTATACCTAAGAAATAATCTTATATAAAAAATTTATATAAAATAAAAATTATGTCATAGTGACATGATTACTAGAATAATAATTCTTTAACTTAAATTTAAAAAAATTATAAAAAATAATAAATTTCAAATAATTGAGAATAGAAAATGTTAAAAATAACTAAAATTATAAGATAATGCTACTTTAATAAAAGAATAAAAATATTTTAACACTACTGTAAAAAAATTACATCCATTTCACTCCTACTTTTTATAATAAAATATTCTATTTTAATAAAATAATATTGTTTTTTTTCTGTTAAATGAAGGTAAATCACTGCTCCCATTAGCGTTTCATTCCTCTTGATAAAAACTAATAAAGAAAAAACTTTGAATAAGAATAATGATAATATTCTTGTTACAGTAAATTTAGATTCAAATAGGATTGTTGGTCAACTTTAAAATAAAAAACTGGTATTTTTTATTTAATATTATGTTTTTCTTCAGCAAGTATTATTTGATATTATATAATTATTGAATGATTAATATACTTTGTTAGCATTATTAATATCTGGGTTTTACAATATTAAATATGAAATGCTTTATTTATGTAAATTTCAAACATGGATTTTTGTCAACAAAGAAGAAAATTAGCAGTAGCTCTCTTTTTTTTAGTGCAATAAGTCTTTTTATATCATACTTTTATTTTTTTTTTCCTCAATAAGTATCTTGTTGACAGTATTAAAACTCTTAAATATTAAATCCTTTTTAAAGATATTAAATAGTTTTTTTTTTAATTCTATTATGACAGAATTAGTTACTGTTGAAATGTTCATTCACATATTATGTTTCTTTTCCTTGTCACTTTTAATTTCTTAATTATAAAATAAATAAATTAGGTGACGAAGCAACCAAAATGTTTGTTTGTACATGTTATTGAGATGAAAACAAAAACAAGTGTTAAGTGCATTTAACAGTTTCTATTCCTTTTATCATATGATTCTTACTATATTTTCACGTGGAATTCAATAAATTTAATGATCTAATAACCAAAATCAATCAATTATTTCCCTCTTTACTTATTCCACAAGTTAAAGCATTAAAATAGTATATTTTGTTTTTCATAATCACAAAAATAAATCATATTTATTTATAAAAGGGATAAATTATACCTAAGAAATAATCTTATATAAAAAATTTATATAAAATAAAAATTATGTCATAGTGATATGATTACTAGAATATTAATTCTTTAACTTAAATTAATAAAAACAATTTATAAAAAAAAATTTCAAATAATTGAGAATAGAAAAAGTTAAAAATCACTAAAATTATAAGATAATGCTACTTTAATAAAAGAATAAATATATTTTACCACTAATGTAAAAAAATTATATCCATTTCACTCCTGCTTTTTATAATAAAATATTATATTTTAATAAAATAATATTTTTTTTATTAAATGAAGGTAAATCATTGTTTCCTTCTGATAAAATATCATTCCTTTTGATAAAAGCTAATAAAAAAATATCTTTGAATAAGAACAATGATATATTAATATTGGTAACAGTAGTTTACATTCATTGTTATTTCTTTTTAATAAACACCAAATTCCAATATATCATTTCTCTTTAATAAACACCCAAATTCCAGATTCCAATTAGTTATGATGGAAGTATTCGAAAGTGTGATCAAAATTACACAGTAAACAAACGCTCATTCTCATAATTATAGACAAAAACTTTAACCTAGTGGACACACTTCCTTTTCACAACAATTATATATTGTGCACTAGAGTAGGTTCTCTCTTAGGCCAAATTCTCTATTACATTCCCCTCAGAAGTTTCACTACAAACAAGTTTAGCATGAAGATGTTTGATAAACCATTTTTTGCAACTACTTTTGTTTTGTTTTTCATCCTTTGTGATGTATCTATAGCTACAATAGAGAATACAAAAGATAATCAAAAGAGTACTTACATTGTTCATGTGGCCAAATCCGAAATGCCAACAATCTTAAATCATCATTCAATTTGGTACAGATCCATTTTGAAATCTATATCTGACTCAGCAGAAATGCTCTACACCTATGACACTGCCATTCATGGATTTTCTGCAAGATTAAGTCTTGAAGAAGCCCAATTATTGAAGAGTCAAATCGGGATTCGAAAGGTGCTACCGGAACAAATATACAAACCACTCACAACTCGAACACAGCAGTTTCTTGGGCTGGATAAAATCACATACATGTTTCGTAAGTCAAATGCGACCAGTGACATCATCATAGGACTCCTCGACACTGGTGTTTGGCCCGAAAGCAAGAGTTTTGACGATGTCGAACTGGGACCTGTTCCTGCGAGTTGGAAAGGCAAATGTGAATCAGGTGAGAATTTCACTGCTGCCAATTGCAATAAAAAGTTAATAGGAGCTAGGTTCTTCTCAAAAGGCTACGAGGCCTCAGAGGGTCCCCTTAATGCAACCAAAAGTTTTAGATCCCCACGAGATTCTGAGGGCCATGGCACCCACACAGCAAGCACAGCTGCGGGTTCTGCAGTGAAAGGTGCAAGCTTGTTCGGTTATGCTTCTGGGATAGCGCGTGGAATGGCCCCACACGCTAGAGTTGCTATCTATAAGGTTTGTTGGGAAGATAACTGCGTTGCTTCTGATATATTGGCGGCAATGGACGCAGCCATCTCCGACAATGTCAATGTGATTTCAGCATCACTCGGACGAGCAGCAGTTGATTATGATGAAGAAAACCTTGCCATTGGAGCCTTTGCAGCAATGGAGAAAGGGATTGTAGTTGCATGTTCTGCAGGAAACAATGGTCCTACTAAGTCTTCTCTCCAAAATGTTGCACCTTGGATGATCACTGTGGGAGCTGGCACAATAGACCGTGATTTTCCAGTATATGTCAAACTGGGGAACGGACAAAACTATTATGGAGTTTCAATTTATGATGGTAGTCTTTCGCCTAGTACTTTTGTGCCACTCGTATACGCTGTGAATGCCAGCGCAAAAACAGGTGCAGAGTTGTGTCTGAAAGATAGCTTGGATCCAGAAAAGGTCAAGGGGAAAATTGTGTTCTGTGAACGTGGAAATATTTCAAGGGTGGAGAAAGGACTTGTGGTGAAATCTGCTGGTGGCGCGGGCATGGTGTTAGCCAATGGAGAAATTCACGGAGAGGAATTGGTGGCCGATGCCCATCTTTTGCCAACAGCTGCAGTGGGTTTCAATGCCTCAAAAGCCATCAAGATGTACCTGCAACAGGCACAAAATCCAACAGCTACACTTGTGTTCCAAGGAACAAAGGTTGGAATTGAACCGTCGCCAATTGTTTCGGCACTTAGTTCTCGAGGTCCAAACCCAATCACTCCAGAGATATTGAAACCTGATTTCATTGCTCCTGGTGTAAACATCTTAGCCGCATTCACGAAAGATGCAGGCCCCACAAACCTCGCCCAGGATGATAGGCGTGTGGATTTTAACATAATCTCAGGAACATCCATGTCATGCCCTCACGCTAGCGGTATAGCAGTTTTGATTAAATCAGTTTATCCAAATTGGAGCCCTGCTGCAATTCGGTCTGCGCTTATGACCACAGCTTATGCGTTTTACAACAATGGTAAAACAATATTAGACAGTGCCACAAATGCCCCCTCAACACCTTTTGCAATCGGTGCAGGACATGTGAACCCCATTGCGGCGCTTAATCCAGGACTTGTTTACGATTTGACACCCGATGATTACCTCAACTTCCTTTGTGCATTGAACTACACAGCTGAAAGGATTGAAGCCGTGGCGAGGAGAAAGGTAAGCTGTGATGCACAAAAGCACTACAGTGTAACGAACTTAAATTACCCTTCGTTCGGCGTGGTGTTTAAACCACTAGCAAGAAGCTCCAATGCAACCATGGTTAAACACGAGAGAACTCTTACTAATGTGGGGGTCGCAGGAACATACAAAGTATCAGTTACATTGGATGTCCCATCAGTGAATGTCACAGTTGAGCCAAACGTGTTGAGTATCAACAAAAATGAGAAGAAATCATATACGGTAATATTTACAGCTTCGTCTCCACCACCACCAAGTCGGTTTGGTTTTGGACGTTTACAATGGTCAAATGGAAAAACTGTCGTGGGCAGTCCTATCTCAATCATCTGGGAATAGTGACCTAATTGAAAACTGTAGAAATATTTCTTACAGTGACTTGATTAGCTAATAAAACGTGTTATGATACAATAAATAAATGTGAATGCTTTAATCGGTCTATCCGTTTATCTACATTAATTCTTTAATTCCTTTTCATATGTCCTTTAAACTTTTTCTTTTTCAGAAATCAATAAATAAATATATATATATATATATATATATATATATATATATATATATATATTTTTTTTAAATAAAAAAAATATATATTTTATATTTTATATTTTTTTATAAATAATATATATT
>Ga0099824_1010529_pt1 | contig 10842 bp, 7 predicted proteins | sample SiratrowhiteBW_FD_76837 | JGI IMG/M metagenome (GOLD analysis project Ga0099824, IMG submission 76837) | Root nodule microbial communities of legume samples collected from California, USA - Siratro white BW | ecosystem: Host-associated > Plants > Roots > Nodule | place: USA: California... | reverse complement strand
TTTTTTTAATTTTATTATTTTTATATTATTAAATATTATTTTTTTTTTTTTTATTTTTTTTTAATATTTTTTTTTTTTTTTTTTTTTTTTTTTTTTTTTTTTTTTTTTTTTTTTTTTTTTTTTTTTTTTTTTTTTTTTTTTTTTTTTGTCTCAGACATCCTTATAAAAATTTAGTCAATTTTAATTTTGGGATACTGTATAAATTAATGATTCGTCAAAAAGAAGTTCACTTGTTATTGCTAAAAAAGTTTGTCTTATTCTACGTTATCATTCATGGAAATGAATTATATATATGGTCTTGTGAACGATAAAAATCATACGTAAAACATTTTAAAATTTAATAAACCATAAGTTTTTTAAAATAAAAACTAATTAAAAATATTTATAAATGTATAAAAATTAAAATCATATCTAATACTATCCTAATATCGTGAAAAAAAAAACCCAGAAAAATGAAGCTTTCGCTTTCTATGCTACATCCACGTGGCTTTCTTGCTCTTACCATTATAAAGCTTATTTTAAACGTAGTGTGCATCGTGTTAAAGAACAGGGTTAATGACCTCTAGATTTGAGGTTCATCATTTATTAGGCACTAATCTCATCGTGTTTATATAATAATGATATATAGTGAAGAAAAGAGGAAAGGATAAATGGTTTTCTTTTTACAAAATAATTATTCAATTGTAATAGACTGTAAATTTGTTGTAATAAGAATTTAATTGTAGAAGCGGTTTAAATTTGACAATAAAGGGTATAATAAATAATAAACATTTAGAAATACTATTTTAGAAATGCTTTGAATATAATACAAATTTTATTCCATATTATATTTATTGAAATTAATATAACATTAGGTGTTGATATATGCAATGTATCTATGTTTGAACTCCAATTAAGCATTTAAAATGTAAAACATATTATAGCTATTAAATTTCTTTTTGTTGTTTCAGTCGAAATTTAATTCTGAAAAATATTTTAATTTGTGTATAAAATAATATTTTTTTAAAATTAAAATATATTAGAAATTTAAAACCATATTATATTTATCAAGATTTCTATGATATTATAATATTACATTAAATATATGAAGAATAAATTTCAATCATTCGTCCTAGACAATTATAGTAAGTTTCAAAATTCACTGAAACGTTTAGACGAAATTTAGATACAATATCAAATATTGAAATCTTTATACATTTATCAACATAATAGCATTCAAAGTTTAAGATAAAATGTTAAATGGTTAGCCTTAGCTCCAGGAAATGAATTTGTACTGGGTTGGTGTGACCCATTTTCTAAATAAATTATTGTTTTTTTTATTCCGTCCGTCCTGTACGCTTTAAAAAGTAAAAATAAAAATATTTTTTGAAATAAAATATGAAATTTTGAAAGTTATTTTATATTAAAAAATAATTATAATTTTAAATATAATACTTTGATGTACAATTTTTCTTTAATTTTTAAAAATATAATAATTATTTTATAAAAGTAAGTTAGTCCATAAGTATGGATCAATCTAACCCATGGCTATTTAAGTCATATGTTAAATAAGTTGGACCGAAATGACTTAATTTAATTTAAATCATAAATTATTTATTTAAAATAATTTATTTTGCACCAATTAATATGATTAAACCTATTTTCATAATTTAATCAAAGGCTATACTTTAGGAAAGTAAAAAAGAAAACAGTTATTATTGTCATTATTATTATTTTTTACTTTACGTTCAAGAGTAATTATGTTTTAGTCTATTTAAATACAGTTTTATCATTATGACTAAACAAGTGGTAATATTAAATTACAACTGTATTTCTTATTAATTAAGTTTTAATAACAAACTTTACTTGAACGTAATTATGTTAAAACAGAACTAAAATATTAAAAATTCATACGAAAAAAATAAAATGAAAACGTGAATAGTTGCATCTGGCATATGTAAAATGTTTACTTAAATGGAAACAATTCTAAATCTCCAATGTCTTTTAATAGTTTAGATTTCAGTTTATGTTTGGTAATTTTATCGGCCAAAGAAAAAAGGTAACTATTTTTGCTTTTTATACAAAATAGGTGTAAATTTTATTTTTTTTTACAAAAATAGATAAATCCTGTGACAAGATTTCAGACAAGGTGAGATAAAAAAAAATAAAACTGTAACACGATTTTAATATAAAATTAATTAAATTAAAATTCTGTCAACGTGATTTCAGTAAAAAAAAAATTAAATTAAAGTCGTGTCAAAATAAAATGAATTATTATTATATCTCGTAACATGACTTACCAGATTTTGTAAAAAAAAAAAAAATTACACCTCTTTCATAAAAAGAAAAATGTATCCATGCTTTTGCAAATTTTAAATATATAATTTGGTTTCTAAATTTAATTACATAAATTTAATCCGATACCTCCAAATAATTATATTCTCAAACTGCTGTTACATATTCGAGTTTCTCCATTAACAAAGAAAATTTAACAATACTATATTACATGGTAGGATGTAGCTAAGTAAAACTTTTAACCACTTAATTTCTCAACTCATCATATATTGTTTTTTTTTTTCACAAGACTTAAAATGTAGATTAATTGCCTTGGCGAATTCAATTCCATTTGAATAAAAATATCAATTCATTTTAATAATTAAAATATTAATAATAATTTTTAGTATCATTTTGTTATATTTGATCACACTTTACACTAATTTTTCTCATCACATCTATAAATCAACCATCTCACCCTTGCTTAGTCACGCCATTGTCATCAACAATTCAACTCCAACTATCCCAACAAATGAAGACTTTAACCTTCTTTTTCTTTTCTTTCTTCCTTCTCTCCATCTTCATCTCAAACGTCCCTTTCGCCGCCGCCGACGTCGTCACCGACAGAGACGGCGACGCACTTCAGAACGGCGGAACTTACCACATCCTCCCCCTCTTCGGAGTAAGGGACGGCGGCGTAGAGCTGGCGGCTACCGGAAACGAAACGTGTCCTCTCACCGTGGTTCAATCTCGCACATCTGAAATCTTCAGGGGACTTCCAGTGAGAATCTCATCCCCATATCGAATAGCTTACATCACCGAAGGTCTCATTCTGAGCCTGGCTTTCACTTCTTCGCCCTCATGTGCCCCCACTCCTCCGAAATGGACCGTTGTGAAGGACCTACCCGACGGACAAGCCGTGAAACTACCTGGGTACAGCAGCACGGTGAGTGGCTGGTTTAAGATTGAACAATCTTCCCTTGAATACTTGTACAAGGTTGTCTTCTGCGCACGTACCGGTGGCACGTGTGGGGATGTTGGGATCAGTGTTGATGATGAGGGGACGAGTCGTTTGGTTGTTACTGAGGATGAGGGCATCGTTGTGGAGTTTATGAAGGCTAGTTCGGTTAGTGTTTGAGACGCATGGAGTGGAAAATCGTGTTGTGTGTTTTCTAAGTGAAAGAAAATATATGTGATAAATAATTATGGAAGAACTCTGACAGATGCATAGATATAATGTTATATATGACACAGGTTGATAAAAAATCGCATCATGGAGCTTGAGCTTGCCAATCTACGAGATAGATTCTTCTGATCAGAAACTGGTTTTATATATTTTAAGATAACATGTTTATCCATGCATGAATATCATGAGCATGCAAAATTTATATTTTCTTTTTACTCGAATATGAATACAAATAAATAATCTCATTTCAGAAAAGGTAGTTTATATTATTTATTTTCACTAATCTCAATTAAAAGAATAATATTTTTCATTAATACTTGATATATCATAATAAAACTGAGCTACTAAAGATATAGTCATTATTCAATAAAAAATGTTATAGTAATAATGCTAAAGTGAAATTAGTTACTCATTTATATATATAAGTTTATCGTAAATCATTTTGTCGTTGTTTACATTTGTGTGTAAAGAATTGATAATGGAAAATGATGTGTCTTTGTTCGCAGTAAACAATAATGATGTTTGTGTACTAGGTAAGGTCATTTTCTCAACCGAAAAATAAGCACTCACATTTATTTATGTGACAAATTTCATATAAATAAATGAAACCATGCTAATTTTTAATTAAGAATTTCCAAACATGAATTGCATGATTTAGCGGTAAGTGTTTTAAGAAGTTAAAAGGTGATTTTCAATAATGATAGTAGAATTATCATTAATATATAATTAAAAGAACAAGATTTAATTTCAGTTTAAATTTGTCATTACATTTCACTTTTGACCATGGATAAAAGAATAACTATCATCATAAATATGAGATAAAATACAATATAAGAAAATTATTGATTAGTTGTCAGAAAATAAGGTGTCATTTATAAAGGAGACGTAAATAATAGTGGCCTAACTTACTTTAAGCAGACATTAACGTTTTGTGGGAGTTTGTGTTGATCAAGTCCACTCTAAAAACGACGAAGACAAAAAAAAACTAGCAATTGTTTGTGTTGGTTGAGGTGAAGTAAAGCAAAGTTTTTTTAATTAAATAAATATTTTCATATTTTTTTTTTATCATATTTGTATATATTAAGGATAACATAGTCTAGGCTGACGCCAAAAGTAGCGTCGATTGAACTGACCCAAATGTCTATTTACTAGAGATTTATTTTTCTAATTTCATTTCGTGATTTCGTCTTCTTCTCGGTATTCTAAGCTTGATTTTCACATTGGTTGTTCCTTGATTTTAAAAGAAGCACATGAGTGGTTCCTTGATGTGGAGTGTGCCTGGACTGGTTGGTAGAGGTCTTTCCTTTTCTTAGTTTTTTTCTTCTTTATAGTGTAACAGTGTAGATACAATTTTAATGTCGAAAAATGGTTCAAATTATGTTGGTGGGAATGTTGGTACATCATCTTTACTTCCACCTAAAAGTAAAAATGTTGTGAGAAATATAACAAATATTGGATGGAAACATGAAACACATGTTTTAGGTAACGGAAAAATGTGAGATGTAATCATTGTTCAAAGACATTTACTGAAAGTATTTTCATATTCAAACATCATCTTGATGGAATCAGATATGATTCTAAACCTTATGTTTTAGTATCAGAAGAAATCAAAGTTTTAATTATAAAAGTTGTCTCAAATGTTAAGGAGCCTTCTGTAAAAAAAAAAAAGAAAGAAGAAGAAGGTTGAATAGTCTTAAACAAATTGATAAAGGTGAAGAGAGTGAACAAAATTTTAGTAGTAGCTATGTATTTAAAAATAAATCTAGTGATGGTATTCAAGCTACTCTAATCATTATATAATAAAGGTGTAAGTTGATGCTCAAGTTGCTGAATTTTTCTACACAACTATCATTCCATTCAATGTTATTAGAAGTCCAACTTTTGCAAAAATGTGTGACATGTATAAGATAGCTTATAAATTTTTGAGCTTATAGAATATTCTAAGAGAGTCAAAGAATATTTTATAATATGTTAAAATTACAAGAGTGGATGTTTAGATACACGAAGAAACACATGTATAAGAGTAAATTTTTAAAACATGCCCTTTCAAACACATGTGATAATTAATGACCTTTACATGTCGTTTTCGAGTGAATGCAATGGTTGTAACTACTTTAACTTTCAAATGTCTTGGACATATATAAGGAGAGAAAAAAAAACATGAAGAGTTTCTATCTTCAATGTGTTACTTTCAATGCCTTGTGCTTATGTAACTACTTGTACATCTCAGTTCAAGTCCATTTGAAGATTGTAACTACTCCACATGTCTTATTCTTGAATTAAGGAATGTCCCATGTGATCTTAGAAATGTCTCTCCTTCCAAGTGATAAACATGATTAAGGAGTTAACTTTTGTATTAATCACATGCTTACTAAGACATAAGTGTAATAACTAGTTTAATTAAACTTGTATTCACACTTAGTGTCATTATTACTTTTTGTGTTTACACTTTGGATTCATGTTCTTGTGTTCACATTGCTTGAAACCCATTTTATGAGTCTTGGCTAAAATTCTATGAATATAAATAAGGTCAAACTCTCTTGTAAAACTTATACTTGAATATTGAATGTGATTTCCTTTATGAGAATACTTTGAGAGTTTTGAAAGTGTGAAAATTATGTCTTGATTCTTATCCTGAAGAGTTTCTTTTAGAGGCAAATCCTCCTTGTACTTATCCTCTGGAATTCTATTCAAGGGTAGTGTGTTCTTTTCATATCCTAGTCTTAATCCATTTTCTCTTTTCATTTGCAACTTGTTTTTTGTTTTCTTTTTTGTTTGAAACCATAGTAATTTCACAAGATTTCTCTAACCTTCTTGTGTTGATATATCCATCCAAAGTGGTCATTAGAGTTAAGGATTCAACTCAAATCTAGAAAGGTGTTTCATCACACCAGTAGTGATGTATTCCTTATGAATATGGAATGATCTTAATCAACTCAAGAGGTGTTGGAAAACTCCATGAAAGAACAAAACAATTCAACAAACACAAACACAAACACAAAGTAGAAACAAGAACTAGTTGTAAACCAAAATAGAAAATGGATTAAAAAAAGTAAATTATGAAGAACATGCCACTTTTATAAGGAATTTCAAATGATAAATGTAAGGAGGATTTACCACTTGAAAAGAATTCCAAGATAAGAATAAAAAATAAGAGTAAACACTCTCAAGATCTCAAAGTTGTCTGACAAATCTATGTGTATTTAATATTTAAAAGTGTCTTTATAAGAGGCTTTGGCCTTTATTTATAGTCTTCATGCCACAACCAAACAGAGAATGAAAGGGTCACCAGTTTATTACAACCAATGTGAACACAAGAAAGAAGCTAAAAGTGTTAACACAAATCTATTAAAAATAATAACCTCACTAAACCTATGTTTAACACTTAATTAATTCCTAATCTTGATGTCCACATTGGTTGTTCCTTGATTTTAAGAGAATCTCATGAGTGGTTCCTTAATTTGGAGTGTGCTTAGACTAGTTGGTAGAGGTCCTTCTTTTATTTTACTTTTGTAGTTGATTTTAAGAGAAGCAAATGAGTGGTTCCTTAATTTGGACTGTGCTTAGACTAGTTGGTAAAGGTCCTTCTTTTATTTTACTTTTGTAGTATAAGTAGTGCAGATACAATTTTAAGATGTTAGAAAATGATTCAAATTTTATTGATGGGAATATTGGTACATCATCTTCACTTTTGCCTAGAAGTAGAAATGTTGTAGGAAATAGAACATATATTGGATGGAAACATGGATACATGTTTTAGGTAACAAAAAAAAAAGAAGAAGAGAGAGATGTGATTACTGTTCAAAGACATTTAATGGAGATATTTTCACATTCAAACATCATTTTGCTAAAATTAGATATGATTCTAAACCTTGTGTTTAGTACGAGAAGAAATTAAAGTTTTAATGATGAAAGTTGTCTCAGATGCTAAGGAGTCATTTGTGAAGAAAAGAAGGTTAAATAGTCTTGAACAAATTGATAGTGATGAAGAAAGTGAACAAAATTATAGTAATAGAAATATTTAAAAATAAATCTAGTGATGGTATTCAAGTCACTCTAAATTAATTATACAAGAAAGGTAATAAAGAAAAAGTTGATGCTCAAGTTGCTAAATTTTTCTAGACAATTGTCATTCCATTCAATGTTATTAGAAGTCTAGCTTTTGAAAAAAAATGTGTGACATGATTAGAAGATATAATTTTGGCTATAAACCTCCATCATATAATGATATTAGAGAGAAAATTTTTTGAAACAAGCAATAGAAAAAACTAATATACCATTTCAAGGGGACAAGGATGACTAGAAGAGAACATGTTGCACAATTAAATCTTATGGGTGGACAAACTAGAGAAGACATTTATTTGTAATTTTTTGGTGAATTGTGTTTCAAAAACTACTAATAAAGTGTTTAAAATGTTGGATGATGATGTAGAATTTGTTGGAGAGGAAAATGTAGTACAGGTAGTTACTAGTAATGCTGCAAATTTCAAGGCAACTAGAGAGATAATGATGCAAAAAAGAGAACATTTATATTGGACTCCATTTGTTGTCCATTTATTGATTTAATCTTTAAAGATCTTGAGAAGCATTCGAAGGTCCATGAAGTGGCCATTAAGAAGGGAAGAAGGATCAATACCTACATTTATCTTAGAACAATGCTAATTAGCATGTTGAAAGAGTTTACATGGGGAAGCGACTTGATAAGGTCTGGAATGACAAGATTTGCCACAACTTACTTGACTATAGCTTGTCTTTACGAATTGAAAGCATAATTGATGAACATGTTTAACTCTGAAGAGTGGAAAACAAGCAAGTTTGGAACTTTACAAGAAGGGAGAAAGTTCAAAATGTAGTATTAGATAGTTGATTGTAAGAGTATAACTATATGTTTAAAAGTTGTGACTCTTCTTATAGTAGTCCTTCAATTGGTGGATTCACATGCAAAACCCATAACGAGATTCATATATCACTACAAAAAGTCGTGTATGTGATGGTGGTTTTAGTATGACAATTATTAAAAAATGCCATAATTAGTTATATATTACGAGACTTTAATGACTATCAGTTTCGTATTTAAAATGTGATATTTACAACCGTCACTCAATAAGGAGACCAATTTTTTCCTCGCACATGTTTCATTCCCTTAATCACTTTTCATGAATTGTGAAATGCAAGTGCCAAAAGTGCTTTTCATCCAATCCTAAAACCTTCGACTCTGCATTGAAATCCTAAACGCACTTTGATCCAATCCAAAAAATTTGTCTATTTGAACCTTAAACCCAACAAATTGCTCACTTTGAACCCTATTCCCGATTTTCAAACTTTTTAAAATTTCTCTTTTTGAACCCTATCCCTCACTGTCACCGAAAAGTTATATTCGTTCTTTCTCATTTTTACTGTGAATCCTCACATTGACCGTCAGTTGTCACACTTAGTGTCACCTTAACCATCAATCGTTACTGTTTCATCAATGATGATAAGAAAATTTCCTTCACCGATTATTAGGTTTCTTGTGATCAATGTAAAGCCCACATGCTTCCAGTTTCTATTTATTTCTTTGAAATTGTTGCAGTGGTGGTTCTTATTCATTTAATGTTATTATTTATTCTATAAAACCATTGTCGTTATGATTTCTCAGTTTTATATGTGCTTTCTTCATATCATGGAAGTTCATATACTTGGAATTTTGTTACTTGTTTGTATCCCCTTTAATGAACTCTAAACTTTGTTTGTTCATATAGTATGATTAAGTTTTTGCAACATTCGTGCATGTAAGTAAACTGTTTTGTATTTTGTATGGCTGCTTTTACTTTTTAAATTTCTCATTTGTAAATGACGTGTTTCTATTTCATCTTAATACTATTTAACTGTTATCTACCATCTGATTTCATATATTCTTGACATGTAGAAGAAGTTAGTTGTAGCTTTTGTAAAGATACTATTTCAACTCTATTGGTTAAGTTGAAAGATGCATGTACTAAGGTATGTAATTTGATCTTTCTATTACTAAAATGAAGTTTGGCATTAGAATGAGATTTTTTACTTCATCTATGTCATTATTTCATTAAACTTATTGTATAGTTTAGTTGTACACAACTTTCATGTAGGACAAATTGATTGTGTGGATATTTCATTACAAATATACTTTCTTTTAATTTAGAAAATCTATAATTACAGCTATATTAATTATACTATATTTTTGAATTTAGAATCAATACTTTATTTGTATTTAGAAATAAGTACAAATATATAAAGATGAAAGGAGGGTGAATTGAGTTGAATGGTGCTATATGCAGTTAAACTTCTAACAATTATGATTTCTTTTGAATCCAACAATTTTGATACAGACAATTCCTTTACATGAAATTGATATTTTTATAGAACAGTTTCACACCAATCAATCCATATCTTTATATATAACATGAAATTTCTTAAATATATTGGCCTAACATATTAGATTAATTAATTATTTATCCAATCGTGTTCGTATTACTCATGTAGTTAAAATTTAAAAATATTTCTAAGGTATCACAATACTTTCACCCCATCATCAAAATCAAGAAAATGTTATACTCATCCCTTAACAAGTAGGTTGAGACAAAAATGAAGTAGTTTTCTTTAAGTGAAAGATTTCATTAAAAATATTAATGTTATAATCTATTGATTCACTATGTATAAGTGAATTCGATCACTGGATTCGACCAATAAATCAGTTATTATGCATTAGTGATGAACAAAATATATAGTGATTATTAAAAATATCAAATTGGATTACTAAATTCAACTAGTGAATCAATTACTATGTATTAGTGATGAACAAAATAGTAACGGGGTATTGTTTGATTACTAAATCGATCAATATTTTAATTAGTGAACGATTTTGGTCATTGAGTAACTTGTTTTTTATCACTATTTATAATTTTTCTTATAATGTAGAAATTGAACCTCTCCTAATTTGATTTTTTTTTATTATTGAATTCATATACAACCTTAGATACTTTTGTCTTAAAAGAAACCTCACCTAAACACCAATTATCCCAAAACTTGATTGTATTGTATATCCCTATTTTCCATTTTATATTATTGTTGAACAAATACTCCTTACTTTTGTTCTCTGCATGTTCTCCTATTATCCTTCCACAACCAAGAATCATGTTTATTTGTACTAATCTAATTTAGTGTCCTTCAATGTCTTTTCAAAATTTATCTATCTATATTTATTTATTTATTTATTTGGGATTGTTGAAAGATACAAATAAGAAACATAAACTAATCTTTTTTCTAAATTAGGTTTCTATTTTTTATTTCTCTTTGTTTTTATTAGAAAACAAATTTCTTAAAATAAAAGATGTAATAAATATATATATATATATATATATATATATATAACTAAATATATATAT
>Ga0099824_1010527_pt1 | contig 10845 bp, 5 predicted proteins | sample SiratrowhiteBW_FD_76837 | JGI IMG/M metagenome (GOLD analysis project Ga0099824, IMG submission 76837) | Root nodule microbial communities of legume samples collected from California, USA - Siratro white BW | ecosystem: Host-associated > Plants > Roots > Nodule | place: USA: California... | reverse complement strand
TATATATATATATATATATATATATATATATATATATATATATATATATATATATATATATATATATATATATATATATATGAAAAATCAATTTACTTGCTATTTTCAGTAATCATCAAAATCTAATATGAATAGCTAATCTTAATAATTTGATTAAAAATAACAATATAACGACAACGAGGAATTCATTTAGATTTGTTTATTTAAAATTATTTTTTGAAATAACTTATCTTTTCTCCTCTCCATAAACAGTAATTAGTATGCTTTATTTATCTAAAAAAATACATCACGGATCAATAAGAAATTATTTTTAAGGCACCAATCATTTTAAGATAATTGTCATAAAAGATAAAAAAATTTATATCACAAATATTTTAATATATCTTTAATATGATTAATTATATTATAAATAATTTAATATTTATATATACGTTACCTGATAAGTTATGGTTAGTACATAACTTTGTTTTAATTTATTCTTATTAAATATATTTTTTATATTACTTTTTATTCTAAAATAATTAAATAGTTCTTTTTTAAAAACAATGATTACACAAATTTTTTAATACACTTTCATAAAGTTATATATATATATTTAAAATTATATTTTTTTTATGTTTAATCAATTATTTATAAAAATAATTAAAAATATAAACATAATTTTGCTAATAATAATAATAATAATAAGTGTAAATAGTTTATGGTTTATAGTTTAAGGTTATAAATAGTAGTATATTTTATTTTTAGTACAAAATTTATAAGTTTAATATAAATTTATTAATTTTATTTGAATTCTATTAACATAATTTAATAAAATCAATGAAATTAAAGTTTGTGTGTTAGTAATTTTTTATTGTATTAAAAATAAAATATATATTCTTATTAATAATGAAAATATTAGAAAAAATTAATTAGAGTGGAAAATTTATGAATAACTTAATATAATAAAATAAAATAATTATAATTTAACATATTTAAAAATAATAAAAATATATTTTTGTTAAATAAAATATAATTATATGCTAAAAATATTTAAATATTTATCATTGATGTCATATTAATTAGTATATTTTATTATAAATCACTATAAATTTATAAAATAATTATCGACTATTTAATTTTAGTTGGTGTTGTAAATTTGGAAAATAATTTAATATAAATAAATATTTTTAAAAATTTAAATTTAAATTTAAATTTAAATTTATTATAACATATTATTAAATAAATAAATAACTTTTTTTGTCTAATTAAGAGATAATATCAAAAGAAATCATTAAAGAATGTATCCCTTTATATATGATATAGATAACTATTGAAATAAAATATAATATTAAATTATAAAAAAATCATAAAAAAATTATAAAAATAGTTATGAATAATTTTATTGTAAATAGTTTCTCCATCCTAACTAATTATTTTAATTTTAAAAAAATATTCCAAAGAAAAAATAAGAGGGAAGAATCCTTTACCAATATTATAGATTATTATTATTATATTTTCTTTTTTAGTCTTTTATTCAAATAAACGTTAAAGATGGTACATTGACGCGTAAGAGTGACGTTTTCTGATCATTATCTTCAAGGAGACAAGTCACGTGGTTTCCATTTCATATCCCAAGGAAAAGAGAGATTTTCCATAATATTACTAAAATATTGTTTCTTATTTATTTTCTAAATTCTGTAACTTTGATTTTAACTTTTTTAATTTCTGCTTTTACTTTTTATTTTTTATAAAGAAAATAATACAGTTTAAGTAATGCTAGAAGAACTAAAACTGTCATATTTTAAAATAGAAAGACTGAAAATAATGAACAAATTTATTTTACCAGAACTAGAATTAAATTTTAACATCGTCATGCAATGAAATATCGATTAAATGGTCTAAATTATACAATTAAAAATTTCACCCAGCGTCAAATTTTAGAAATGGCTAAATATGTTACATTATTTAAAAATATACCCAATAAGTCAAAATAAATTATCTTCCTTCTTCCTTTAATTTTTTTCAACATTTTATGTTCATTACTGTACCATCCCAAGAAAAAAAAATTACCTCCATCTATATTAGGCAGATAATTGATAAATATAATTTCATAGGTATTTTTATATATAATACATTCTAAACTATATGTTAAACATAAAAGAAAAAATTATTCTATCAACTCACAAAGAAGTCCTAACACCTGTTAAATTCTCTGCTCTCTTATAACATGTAATCATTATAGACAAGAAAAACAAACACAGAGAAATAGAATATGTTAGAGTTTTTAAAGATATTATCATAAAGTTAAGTTTCTCTTCAAACTAATTACAACACATTAAATCTTCATCACATCATTTTATTCATCATATAAAAAATATACATTGTTTTACAATAACTCATTGCATATATATATATATATACACACACATACATATACAGCTTCTCATACAAAGGCACTTGACTCTATTTCTGTAAGATTCGTGCATTAAACAAGATTAAGATTCGTGCATTGAACAAGATTAAGAAGAATTTGCACAGTCCTCAACCCAAATGAATCACATCAAACTCATATGACAAGGTTAATCCATATGATCTAGTTTGACTATTTTATTTTCAGAGTGTAGCGCAGTCATATGAAACTCCTTTGACTCTCACTATCTAGTAATCTTCATCTATATCATTCCAATGTACTAGTAGAGTTACGATACTTCCTTATTGATCAAAGCCACAAAATATGCACATCATAACAATCTCAATATGAGTATCTTCTTTCTTGAAAATACTATGTCTCGATCACCACTTCACACTATTCATCATTACCAAACATATCTCACACATAATGCATAATATTCACTATTCAATTTCAAACTCACATAAACTTTACTTTCAAACTCATCTATCATAGAAAATCATAGTTTATATCATCCATCAATCATATCTCTATATCATCTATAAACATTCATTTCCTTCACATAATATCACTTGTGCATCTTATAAGGAATAGAAGAATCATAAAAATAAAAAAGAAGAAGCAAATATATATACACACACACACACACTCTTTTTCTGCATATGACCTGATATTATGATGCCCAACGCTGCTCCAACCTGAGACCAATACTCCTAAAATCCACTCGGTGTTGCTAAGGTTGTGTCAGGTGCATATATTGTGACACTTGGTGCTGTTGCATAATTTTGCTAAAGCTCCATTTTAATTAGTTAAGTTATAATTATAATAACCTAAATTTACTAGACATTCAAATTATCATCTTTAATATCTATACATTTTCTTAGGTAAAGATAAATCAAACAACTCAAATCCAGTCTTAGTCTCTCAATTCTTCCTTTTCCTCACAATTTATTATCTCAATCTACACTACTTATCAATCCCCGTGCATAATTATGATCGCTTTTAAACCTCCTTCTCCTTAAAATCAACATACATAAATAGAAAAATATTAAAATTATCAAGATCACTCTCTATATCTAATAAAATCAATCTAACCAAGCAAAATCAATTTAATAACCAAGTCAACACCTATAAGAAAGTTTGGAACATGGTGATCTGTCATCCCCACATCCAGGTTTTCTAACTTAAGGCTTATTTGAAAGTAAAACTAAATTATAATAAACATGCATGCTAGCTTCCCTTACCTTCAAAAGAGTTTCAAAAGCTAATGGCTACAAGGGTAGCCTAATTTGTACCACAGAGTTATGATCAATGATCAAACTACATCACTAAGACATTGAACTAACATAGACTCATCTTGAAGTCTCAAAGGACACATGCAACCTATTATACCAAGGTAACTAAAAATACTTAAAAGGGTGGTGTTATTTTAACACCACTATTCACTTCCCACACTAATTTAACATCTGTATATCTTATTATTTTATTAATATATAATATTTTATTAATACATATGAATATCAAATGGAAGTTTGGCATGAATAGTAGTGTCGAACTATTGTTTTCCTACTTAAAAAACAGACTCAAAGAAAAAATGAGTAGAATTGAACTTATTCTAAGCAAACTTTTGATCGGGGCAATTTTGCTCTAACCACTGTCACAAGTCTAATGATAGGCTCTAATCATCAATCAAAAGAAGGACGAGGAGAAAAATCTAAAAGAAAGTCAAAGGAGAAAAATGAATTCTATTTTAGAAAAATGGTGATTTTATAAGAATGAAAACTAAATAACTTATTTTTTTTATTTATGTGTATTTTTCACTTTAATAAAATATTCAAGTATCATTTTACTTTTATCACTTCTACTTTAAAGTTATATTATATGTTCTTACACATTGTTATTCTAAAACTATTATTTAGAGTATTACAATTAATACTCACGTCTATCAATTATTTTACATGAAATATTACTAGAAAATTTGTCTTTATTTGTTTTCATTTTATAAGAAGTTAAAAAGATGATATAATTTGTTTTTTATCTATATATTTAATAGGAAATCAAATTATTTGTTTTAACGTAAGTTTAATAATCATCTCCCTAAATCTAAATATTTATATATTTTAAAAATATTTTTTTTATAATAAGTAAATTTAAACTCATATTGGTTCATTATAAGAAAAAAAATATTTAGATATTTATTTTAGTTACCAAATAAAATGGTTATTAATTATGATCAAAATAACCCATAAATTAGGTTTTGGTTATTAAATAACTACAAAATAAAAATAAAAGTAATGATTAAACTTAGCAACCAATCAAGTCAAGATAATTGATATTTGACATTAACTACTAAGGTTTTAGTCACTTCTACCATTAGATTCTAAATTGATATTTAATTAAGTTAAAGACTTATTAGAATCTAATGATATAAGTGACTAAAACCTTGGTAGCTAATATTAGATACCAGTTATCTTGACTTAATTGGTCACTAAATTCAATCATTATTTCTATTATAATTATTTAACAATCAAAACTTAATTTAATGATTATTTTAATCACAATTAATAACTATTTTATTTAGTAACTAAAAATTGGTGTCTAAATAATTTTTTTCTTGTAATGATTAAAGAGATTTATATATATATATATATATATATATATATATATATATATATATATATAATAAATATAAGAATGAAATCAATGACAAAATTATAAATTATAAACTATAATTTAAGTAAAAATCAACATGTAACCTCCATTTAAAAACTTTTTATTTTTATTTATTTCAATTTTATTTTTAAATTCAGTTATTGAAAAAATATTTAATCACAATTATATATGTGTGGAATCACTCATTGATATTCATTGCACCATTACGCATTCTTTTATTTTCAGAATGCTATTTCTAGATTAAATAATTGGATAGGGTTGGTCCCATCATGTGATCCATTTCTGACACAACATGGAAGGTTTTCCTAAGGACCACTTTCTGACCTAATTTTAAATGTAGTGGTTTTGGGTCCATGCACATGAGTTTCTATGTTTGTATTTGTGAGCATTGATTTATTTTATTGAAAACCTACTTCTAATACAACTTGCTAGGTCTCCCTAAGATCTGCATAATTTTATTTGTATTGAGCTTTTTGGTATGGAAAGTAAGGGCATGCACATGAGTTTTTCAATTTGTACTTGTGATGGTATAGACAAAACTATTTAATTTAACAAAATAATTTTGCTTTGCTAAGAAAATATTATTTTGTTTTTATTTTAATTGTTATATATATTTTTAAAACTGTTCATAATGATAAACACAATATTTGTTATTTTTAATATTCTTTTATCATTTCTTACAAAAATACTTTGATTTTAAGCCATTAACATATTATATCTTTTTAATTTTAAGTATTTTGTTATAAAAAAGACTAAAATATGTTTTTGATTATCGTACTAAAATGAATGAATTTTGATTTTAAAATTGTCATTGATCTCTCTAAAATTTTAAAATACCACTTTTGACCTTAACATTATATGATAAGTAAAATTATGTTTTGAAAAAAAAGTTAAATATTCATCTTATATAATATTAGCATTTGTCAATTAAAAAAAACTTTAAAATTTATAAAATGAATATTATTCATAATGCATATTAGGGATTAAAAATCTTGATTTAAAATTTTGAAAGAATGAAAACCAATTACAAACATGGATAAGAACCAAGAACTGAAGTTTAATCAACCTCAAGCACTTGCACAAATAAATAATTTAAAGGATGTTTTGTAAATTTCAACTGGACCAATTACTAGGTCAAGAGCCTAAAAACTGAAAGAGGCATTGATTGGACTGATTCAAGACATTTTGATTGCGCAAACAAAGTCTACGATTGAATTAAAGCCTAATCACGTTTTTAATTTGATATGGGCTGATGAAAGAGATTTGGGCTAAAAGCAGATGATTTGAAGAGAAGGGTCCATAGAAAATGCATCACCATATTTAATTTAAGTGTAAATGGGTATTTTGGGCTTAGGTTAAAATCTGATGAGTTACCTATTATTTTGTGGACGAATTTTAAATTTTTTATTTTGATATATTTTGTTTAATTTTCTATAGGGCTTAGAGTAGTCATGCTTAAATTTTGACTGCAAGAGAAGGGTTCTGAGTAGATCATCTTAAATCTGAATACTTAGGGATCTTGGGGCATTCAACTACTCTTTGTTGTGGGTTCTGGAGATTATTCCTAACCGGGTTCACATCAAACATTTTATAAAAATGAAAATCAAGATACATAAGGGAATGACATCATTTTAATCCAAAACCTTAAGACAGTAGGTTTATGGGTTTTCTTTCTGATATATGGCTTAATTTTCTCATTTTTATTGAATGTGAGACTTAGACTCATACTTGAATTCCTAACATATAAAAGGCATTATCATAATAATAGGTTTCTTACAACTATCAGACAAATATTGAAATCATTTCATAGTTGAAAAATTCAATATTGCCATTTCTTTATATATAAATTTTACATCATTACATCTGATACAAGAGTTTCATTTATAATAAACATACTTATACATTTTTTCACAGTTATATACATACATAAATAATACATTTACAAAAATTACGATTCAAATTACATCTTTTTCTAAAGAGATTAGTCCAATAATACAATATATAATAGATTAACTTGCATATCAGTTACTAGAATGATAAAAATAATTGTAACAAGTCTTGCTATAGAGATGATGGTTGTTTTATCTAGCAATGTTATTAATGATGATCATTTTCCTCTAAAGGTTATTGTAGTATTTCCAGTATGTTTCCATAAAGTCTAAGAAATGTAGCATGAACTATGACAAATAATTGTCCAAACATATATAGAGAAGCCATGTAAGAGTTTAAAATGTTTCTATAATTTTTATTAAGAGGAAAAGACAAGAAATATTAACAGAAGTGACAACAAATATTATATAAATAATTTGAATGACATAAATAATATGAATATACAATCAAAACATACTTTTAGAGTTAAGTGCTATAAATTTAAATTATTTTGTAGTGTGTAGTCAAAGTAAATGACCTCTCTCTCTCTATATATATAAAGACTATTTCATCTTTTTCAAATATTACTCATTTATATCTTCGAAGATGAAATATCCAATTATACATAATTCAAATTCATATGTTTCATAATGATATCATCTCAGATGCAAGGTAAAACTTGGAAAATACCTTATTAATATCAAAACAATTATAAATCAAAACATAATAATGAGGTTAAGGACACCTTATTTACAAGATAATTATAATTTAAACAATCTATATAGATAAAATGATAGATGTCTTTTTCTCTTATATGGATATTTAAATTTTAAAGTTTTATCTATGTCATTATAACATTTCTTTCTTTTTTTTTTTGGGCTTGATTTTATTATTTTTTATGAGTGTGGTTATTTATCTAATTGTAACACTCCTATTTATGTCAAAATTATCATGGTAGAATTCCTTTTAATCTGAACTATAATTTTGCAATTAGGTTTCAATTGAATTAAAACTTTGATGGCCAGTTTGTAAAAGATAATGATAAGATAAGTTTTATGGATATTTGTAAAAACTTAATTCAGTAAATTACACCTAGAACGTTATTAGTGGAGTAGACGAAAAAGAATTTATTAAGTTTATTTCTTACATTAAATTTTTCATGTCATAATTAATAACTAGGGGTAAAAGAATCTTTTTATTTCGTTTCTGTATGAGAAAGTGAATGACTTATGATCTTATGGTATGTAGCCTTGCTAAATGATTTGCTAAGCTTGGAAAGTCTTATATCCCTTTAATTGGTATGAGTTTCAATGTAATTTCCTTCTTATACTTAGACGAAATAAATTTATTTTACTCATATGATTATTCTAATATGTATTTCATGTAGGCTTCATTTTCTTCAATGGAGTTCATATGAATGTTTTAAGAATCTTTCATATAAATGTTATTCTCTCAAATCCAGTTTGTCTTACTTTGAAGTTTTCTGGAATGTGTCAGAAGAAACTTTGAGTTTGCTTTGTCTTGTAGAATTTATTAAATTAATTTTGTCAAACGGAAGACTCGAATTTGTTTGTCCTTCATGGTGTCAAATGAAATGTTTCATATTATTCCTTTAGTTCGTCTAAACAATGGATCAGACAGAACATTTCAAATGATGTCTTTTATATGATATATTGTTGACCTAGTTTCAAAGCATGTACTCATATATCCAAATTATTTAATAATAATATGCTTCAAAATATTGAAAAAGATTACTTCATAAATTAGGATGTCACAGGTAAAATATGTTATTATTTATGTAAAAAATGTGATAAGGGACATGGGCATGTTGTTATGTATTTATGTATGTATATGGGATGCAAAATGACTTATTTGAATAGGTTTGTGAGATAACATATGTTTTGTTAATATGTAAAAGAAGTGACAAATATAGGAGTTACAAAATAGATTTACATATCACTATAATTAGAACAAGAAAATATAACTATTCATTTAAATTACAAGATAAACCAGTATATAATGCAAGAGAGATAAACCAATATATAATAGAGGAGGGTGGATTATGAAGACAATATATGACTGATACATTATTAAGTTGTCCATATACTAATAGATTAAAATCTAAAATAAACATTTTATGGTGATTGACATAACTAAAAATATAGCAAACATTTTACTTACTTTAAAAAGGAATAATAATGATAATTTTACACTAATAAAAATGAAAATATTAATAAAACACTTAATTTTTATTTAGGAACCACTAAGTACTTTTGTAAGGATATAAGAAAATCTTAATTTGATACTACTATTCATTAAATAGTTCCATTTGACACTGAGTTTTATTAATCAAATATTATATATTAATAAAATAATAATATATTATAGTGTTAAATGGAAGTGAATTGTGTATAATAGTGTCAAAATAACTAACATCCTATTTACCATTGGCATGTTTGTTTAAGAAAACTAAGTGCTAATCTCAAAAAATCAGAAGATTTGATTTGGGTATTAGAAATGCAAGGGAATCTAATGTGGCCTTTCTTGGAAAGAATGTTTGGAAAGCTTTTCATGAACCCAACAAGCTTTGGGTGCAACTTTTGATGAGATTATTTGGACGAACTTACTGAAGACTTTTTGAATTTTGGAAATAGAGAGTAACGGAAAATATACAATATAAAAAAATTACTAAATATATTTGAAATATGAAAGTAATAGAATCTTTTAGAAGAATTAAAATCAAATACAACTATATTTAGTTTTTTTTTTCCTTAATTCCCACAATTTCTTAACCATCTCATAATGTTTAAAATTTAAAATGGTCATTTTACTCCTCTATAAACTGACTTTCAGAATTTTCTTTCATTCTGGAAAGTTTTAAGAACACCCTTTCTAGAATAGAATTTCCATGATTTCTGGAATGCAATTTCTACAATAGAATTTTTAAAATAGGATTTTCATAACATGAATTTGATAATGGGATTTTTAAAACAAGATTTTTAGAATGGAAATTCTGAAATACGTGAAATATAAGACAAACTTTCTAAAACAGGATTTCTGAAAAAAAAAAAAAACCTCCTTTAGAAAAAAATTAAAAAAAGAAAAACCTTCCAAAATGTATACAATATTCTTTAGAATATGTTTTACAGAATTAGTTTTCTGAAATAAATGTTTGAGAATACATGAAATGTGTTATGGAAATAACTTTCTAAAATAAGTTCTTTTTCGCAACACATTCTCTTTCTCTTCTTCTTCCTTTTTAACATTCGTCCTTTTTTTTTCTTCTTCTGCAACAGTGATGGTGCAGCAGTAATAACAGTAACAACGGTAGTGATACAGTGAGGGGTGGTATTTTAGTCTTTTTAATTGATAGTGTGGTTACAGTTAACAATGATAGGGTGCAGGAATCCAAAGCCCAGTATTTATAGAAACTTCAATCATGTTTAAACTTTGACTGCTTCTTCCTGCACCTCCATATCATCTTCCTGCACCTCCATACTCTAGGCAAATTTACCATTTAACCCTTTTTAAAATATTTCATATCTCATTATACCCTCCACCATCCTTTTTATCCTTCTTCCTCAACTTTGCCTCCACCCAACGCCACTGCACCCCGTTCGCACACCACCACTGCACCCCATTCCACGACGACTGCACCTCTCCCTCCACCTCCACCTCTACTTTGAGTGCTTGTATTTCAGTTGCAGATCTACTCACTTCTCATCTTGGTTGCTTGGTTCACCATCATTCCCCATTTACGGTTGGTGAAAACCGTACCTACAATCTTTAAATTCCATCATTTTGGCACCCATTCAAGCAATTGAAAGGAAGGTAAGCATCATTGTAAGTTTAATTTTAGATTGTAGAGGTAGTTGTGGTGGATTGGTGGCGGAGGACGGTGGTGGCCTGAT
>Ga0099824_1010525_pt1 | contig 10846 bp, 4 predicted proteins | sample SiratrowhiteBW_FD_76837 | JGI IMG/M metagenome (GOLD analysis project Ga0099824, IMG submission 76837) | Root nodule microbial communities of legume samples collected from California, USA - Siratro white BW | ecosystem: Host-associated > Plants > Roots > Nodule | place: USA: California... | reverse complement strand
TTAGATACTAATTATTTGATTTAATTGATCACTAAATTCAATCACTACTCCTATTTTGTAGTTATTTATATTTAATTTGATTACTATTTTGGTAACAATTAATAATTATTTTATTTGATAGTTAAAAATTGGTCTCTAACCAATTTTTTTCTTGTAATAAATCTTAATCTATATTTATTTTTAAATATGGATACCTTTGCATAATGTGCATTTATTTTTAAGTATGGATAAGCTTAAAATGCTTTTAGATTAGTCAGCACCAAAAGTACATAATATAATTTGAATGTAAAAATTATACAAACCAAAATCGTATAAGATCTTTAATTATATAATTTTTGAATAAAGTCACGAGGAGTTTGGTTTCTTTCACATGTACAGTGAATTATTGCGTAAGAGTCACGGGTATTACTTTTTGACATCACCACTACATGTAAAGGCCAAATTGTGACCTGTCATTGCAGTTTCCTCGAAACATCCCTTTATTTTCATAGGCTCTCTATCCAAGGGTTTGGTGAAACTTCTTCGTTGGCATGAACGAAAATTTGAATTTACTTTTCCTAATTGTAATTTTACAAATGCAAATTTTATTCCCTACAAAAAGTTAATTATATATATATATATATATATATATATATATATATATATATATATTTTTATTTTATTTTTAAAATAAAATAATTATTTATTTTTTTTTTATATATATAATTTTTATTTTATATAAAAATTTATATATATATATATATATATATATATATATATATATATATTTCATCATTCAATTTTTAAAATTAAATAATTTTAAATTTTGTTATTAATATGTAATTCCATTTTTGTTATTGATATTCTACAAAAATAAATGATTGATTATAACCATTTACAATATATCATTTTTTCTTACTAATGATGGTGTAATACCTTAATCAATAGTTTCATAATAAAAATTAATCTAGAATTTAGTTTTAGAGATAGATGAAATAATATGTGAAAATTCTTTTAACAAAAAAATTGTTTAAATAAAAAAGTTAGTTATTTAGTTTTTATTTTTATAATAATTACTAATTATCTTTAGAAGATATTTTGTCTGTAAAAATCTACCAACTCTCTTTCTCTAACAAAGTTGTTATTCTCTTTTTCTTTGTTTTTTCTCTAAAATTTCACCTTCATTCCTTATCAAATTGACGATCGTAGATTATCTCTAGATTCTTGGTGTTGTATAGAGCAAGAGTGTTCGATTAAATTCTTGAATAGAGTTAGGTTGCCTGTGATTATAGGTTTTTGGAACTCCTTTGAGTATCTCTACTCTATAGAGGTATGGAAAGCTAGTTGTATATTTTTTTTTATAAATGTTAATTCTTTTTGAGATAATGAATGTTATGCATGATGCGTGAGATATATTTGTGAATTTGGGTAAGAGATGCAAATTACATATTTTTTTTATAGATATTGTAATAACTTATTTTATGTATGAATTGGATGAATTTGGATAAATGAGTGTTTATATATTGTATGACGAACTATCAATGTTTGTGAATAATTGATGTGTAATCAAGACATACCCGCTTTGAGATCGTATCCTGACTCTACTAGTTATTGGAATCGTAAATGAAGATGACTAGGTGGTAAGAGTCGAATGAGGTTCATATGACTATGACACGGTGTGAAAAAGAACCGGTTAAGACCAGATCATATGGATTATTAGATTCATATGACTACGCTACGGTATCAAAAAGAACCGGTCATATCAGATCATGTGGGTTAAAGGATTCATATGACCACGCTACGGTGTGAAAAAGAACCAATCAGACCGAATCATATAGATTAAGTTTATATGACTACGCTACGGTGTGAAAAAAAACCTATCAGACCAAATCATATGGGTGTCTCATGAGTGTGATGTGTTAGTGATAATCTGATGTATGAGATGAATTACAAAAGCTTGATTTGTTGTTTGGTTGAGATAGAAATCCAATTTATGAAAATATATATGTTTTTAAAACTATCTAGCTTATCCTTCTTTTTGTGTGTTGTTTTTTTTTGTTTTTTTATCTGCGATGATTGTGAATTACACAGAAATAGAGGATTTGACAGGTAATGTGACTCCTTAGTGAACTGATAGAAAAGTTTAATTTTATTTTATGATTATACAAAGATATTTTTAATAAATTTTATGTGAAAAAATATATTTTAAAATATATAATAAAAATATGAATATTTATATTTAGATTTATTATATAATTCCTTTACAGTAAAGTTCCTACGAAAAATGGGATATTATAATAGGGTACCGTATTAAAATTACACATCATAGACCTCATAATTTACTATCGCTTTATTAGAATCAAAACCATCTCTGTTACGTATTATTTTGTATACTTCAATTTGCATAGAAAAGATATCATGGATCTAATAATTAAAACGGCCTATATTAAAGTTGCTAAATGTTTTTCAGCTATCTCAAGTAATTCCTTTGTTAAAATCAATATCTAAGCATGTGCTCTCTATATATTTAATTTATCTTTGTTGATAAAAAAAAATAAAAAATCCAAGGTTACTAATAATCAATATCTTAGACAATCTAGTAATGTAGTAAGTTTTATTTTGTTATAATTCCATTTGCAAATCAGATAAATAACAGAGACCGAATAATCAAAATTGCATATTCTAAAGCTTTATTATATATATATATATATTAATGAGCAAAAAGTTTAAACATCCTAACAACATTGAAAATTCAAATATCACCTACCCTATGCTACAAATTCAAAAAGTATATAAAAGAAAACAATTTGAATTGGATTACCAGCAAATTTAACTTTTCGTCACCAATAACTTTATGAGTAATTTTAACTTTTATAATATTTTTGTGAACGAATTCAATTTTGCGAACGATCCTTTTGTATATTTTTTAGATATTTTTATTGTTATTTAGTAAGTGTTAAATATTGTTATGTTTTAACTTTATTTTTAACTTATATTTAGATATTTATTATTTTTAATTGTTTTTAATTTAAAATTATTTTTTAGATTTTTTTATTATAATTATATGTTTTATTTATTTTTGCAAGAAAATAAAAAAGATTAACAGTCTTAGGAGAAAAACATGTCTTAATAGATTACTCACTCATTGGTTGGTTTTATTGTAGATGCTTATTGTGAGTAAGGTTTTAATTTAATAATATGCTAGAGGAAGGAATCGAAGTCAAATCCTACAAGTATATAAAACCTATAATTACTATATCATATAAGTTTTTTCTCTTATATTATTATGATTATATTATTATTATTATTATTATTATTATTATTATTATTATTATTATTATTATTATTATTACTATTACTGTTATAATCATTATTATTACTTTTATTATTATTATTATCATCATTATTATCTTTATTATTACCAATATCACTATTAATGTTAATATTAATATTATTATTTTATTATCATAAATATTTTTGTTATTATTATTACCATAATTATTTTAATTATTAATAATATTAGTATTAGCATTAATATTATTATATTAATAATATTATTATTGTCATAATAATAATGATAATAATAAAAATAATTGTTGTTATTATTATAGTAATTATTAATTATTATAATTACTAATGTTATTATTACTATTATCAAATTATTTTACCAATGGATTTTACTCAAATAAGTTAGTGTTTATTTATTAACATATTTTATTAACAAATCAAATCGATAAGTAATTACTAATATATTTTATTAGATAATTTGGCAGTTAATTTATCTGTTGATAAAATATTTTTGATAATTATTGACGGATTTGATCTATTAATAAAATTTATTAGTAAATTGATTGTAAATTTATTTGTTTGTAAAATTTATCAATAATAATATTTTACTGATGAATATATATTTATTTGTAGTGTGTTGAGTGTGTTTAATAGTTTGTTCTTTTGTAATAACTTTTGAAGTAAGTAGAATCAACATTTCGAAAGTTGAATTGTTAAGATTGAAAGTATGACCAGTGAATCTAAACCAGTATAATATGTTTTCTTGCTCCTTCTCCGTGTAGCTATTAATTTTATTTTATTTGTGTTGCAAACCATTCTTGAATTAATCTTGTTTTCATAATAATTGCATTTTTTTTAAGTCCTAAAAGGTTTTTGAAAAATAATTTCAAGAAACTGAAAGTTTTTAGAAAAAATATATTAAAACAAATTCATCCCGTCATGTTTTGGTTCAATCAAGTTAATCTCTTTTTCTAGTAGTTTTTCGACTTAAGGAGACATTTTAATAGTGTATCGCGAAGAAAATATCCAACTAAAAATATTATAAGTACAAGATTAACCATCATTATAAATCATCATAGACAAGACACACATTAAAGTATTTGTGTACTCTGTGCTTTTTTCTTTTCTTTTATTCTTTAGTTAGCGTAAATTTATGAGTGAATAAACACATTCTCCTTAAAGATTGACGTAACTAATACTCATGTAATTTGTGTTTTTTTTCCCAACATTATTTGATTATTGATTAAGAATGACCTTCCCAATATAAGTGGAGGCAAATCATTATCCTTCTCTCACTCCATGTTTAGTATGTAAAAATTAATAAGGAAGATTAAATCATTTACTTAACTAAGACATCTTCAATTAGGCTAGTTGGATTCACTCTTCTATTTGCTAGTTGTATCACCATACTTATTTACTACAAAGAACCCTGGGAAAGTGAAGTTCAATTTTTTTATGGCTGATAGTAAATGAAATTATGAAAATATGTGAATCCTTGCATCTTTTTTGCAATTTTTTGATTTGAAGAAACAATAAAAGCTAAAATATTCCTCCCTATATCAAATTTCTCGTCTCCCTTTAGTCTTCTCTTTTACATGCTCAGAGTCCATTATATAAGTACAGTAAGAAAAAGGTTGTGATACTAATTGTTAGAGATTTTCAAGAAAATAAAGAATATAATAGCTGAGTTTGTTTCTTAATAGAAGAAGAAATACATATATAATATATTCAATGAGAAAGAATGATCATTTTTTCATATCAGAAACTTACAATTTATAAAACTTAAAAACAACTACCTATTAACAACATGGTCCTGAAAATAAGCCATGAACACAAAAGGAGATAACAAAAGCGCCTAAAACTTCTAAACTGAACTCTTAAGAGTTGGAAAGCAACAACAAACATAATTAGTACGTGGGATGTTTGAGTCCTTGAAGCATTTTCCTAACATCGCTTATAGGGAAATCAAACGGGTTGAGAACATTGTACACCTTCACGCATCGAGCAACTGATGATCAATAAACTCAATGTACTAGCTATTTTCTTCGGGAATTGAAGACATTGTGGAATTGGATTTAGAGAGAAAGAGAAGGGTTTATACTTTGAAGATTGGGGATTAAGGTTTGAGTTTGATAAAGGGGAAGGGAGGGTTTATAAAAGGAGGTGATTCAAAATTGAAAAAGTATGGGAGGGAGTGGTGAAATTAAAAACTATTTGCTTGGGCTGCTTGTTTTTTCATCGTTCTTATTGGTTAAAAGTAGTGTTTAAGATTTCAACGTTGCATGTATTGTTCGAACTACTTCCTTGTTACATAAGAAAAATTCGCGTGTAACATGATTTTATGTATGGATAATAATATGTATGTAAATCCTAGTTTATCTACGGGTCCAAGGAAATAGTAACGATAAAATTTCTTGTGGTTTAGGTTCCTAGATCTTTAGCACGTTGTATAATAGCTTTAGGTTGATCTAAGATTTAAAACAGCTTTGTCCTAAAGTTTCTAAACCGTTTAGAAGAACATACATTCTTCCAAACATATAATCCATAATCTCACTATCTTTAATGGTAAAAAACTCGTAATTGCGTGTGAAGGAAACAACCTTGCCCTAAATCTTAGATGGTGAAAAACTCATACTGGCGTGTGAAGGAACCAACCTAATGTATTTATCTTAACATTCTAGTTTTCTTTATAATTGTTTTTCAGGGAGTCCGAAATGTCCTTGGTCGTCTTTAAACTACAAAATTTCTTGTACTCATATTTAGATGAAACACATATTATAATATACCTAGCTTTATAATTCAACTACATGTGGTTAAACTTGCCTTGCAATCATTCTTTCTATGAAGCTTTGATGTAGATATCACCTCTTGTGATGATAGTCCATAGTTGATAGTATATGGACTTTATGTACATTTCCATGCTATCTTTCCAATAGGGCTAGTCTTATCCTAGGAATGTTGATAGCCTTGTTAGAAGTACTCCCTCATCTATAAGATGTATTTCCATCCTTTCCATTGTCGAATCTTTCTTCTTGCAACTATTAGATGCTCAACCCTTTAGAGGTTGAACTCTTTTAACAATTGTTAAAATTGGAGAAATGGGTTGAGTTGTGTATTTAAAACTTTTTTTTTTCCGATTTTGCACAAAACCAACATATGATAATAATAATAATAATTAGATGAAATGTTAACTTTATAGATGCACTATCAAGATGTTTTCGTAAGATTAACATGTGATGGAGACAACCAGATGCAATTTTGAATTGTTAGACATGCTATCACAAAATCTTCGTAAATCTCATTTTAAAAAAGCTCATTCTTTAGTTAGTTGTAGTTCAATAATATGCGATTAAAAGATATTTAAGTAGAGAGAAATTTACACTTAGTATTTTATACTGGTTCGTTTATAAACTCAGACTAAGTTTATTTTTTGATCAACACAATCAAGTTCACTAATTAAACTAACACTACAAAAATACAAGATGAGTATTCTTTGGAACCCAACTGCTTCTTATTAAAACTAAATATGATTTGGATCTCAATAACTCTTGGTTAAGACTAAGTATTATGGAACATACAACCACTTATTGCTAAGATTGAGTATTTTTTGGAGTGTGGCCCTATTGGCTAAGACTAAGTATTGTTTTCCTAACTAAGATCGAGTAGAGCACAATCACTCCTGACTAAGATTAAATATTATTTAAAACACAACAACTCCTAACTAAATAACTTTGATTTTACAAATGGTATGATCTAAACGATCACATGTTTACAATCTAAAAGAGGATTGTGTACTAAGACAACTACAAAATTTAAAATGCTTTTATAGGTTACAAATAAATACAACAAAATTAAAAATACTTTTACAGATTACAAATAAATACAACAATATTCTTTTTTACAGACTAGAGTTTGAGAATAGCTTAAAAGGTTTCAAGAATATTATCTTCAAAATTTGTTATTCAAAGAGAATGTTATATATAAAAGTTGAGAATAAAGAGTAATTTTAAGCTTTTAGAGTCATGGTATGTAACCTTTTTTTTTAATCTTTTTTTCTTGAACAGCTAAGAATAAAATTATTATGAGCACTTAAGGAGTGTTCGAACCCTATTACAAAAAATAATAAAACCACATACAAGTGTGATTGCAACCATGTTCATCTGTTTCCCCGACCTTAACCTCCAGCTTACAATAATCATTTTCCAACAAATTACAATATCCAAACCACTACATAACCTTACACTCAAGAAACTCAAAAGCATACATTTACAGTTCAACAAAATTATATTCAGCATTAATGTATTTAGAAACTGTGTGAATTCCTTTAAGCAATTTGATCTGCATTCTCCTCTGCGGCACCATTTCAATTACTGCAACCAAAGTCCTGCTCAACAAAACAAACAATACAAACCCAACACCACTTCCATAAATACGAATTCAGTAAACATTCAAGATGGCACAAACACTATTTTGAATATGAACAATTAACCTTCTTATATCTAAACCTTGCCCATGTCTATTCTTTTAACTGTGCCAACATAAAAATTTCTGTATCGTCAACCACGCCACCATTAAACACCACCTTATTCCTATGCTTCCAAATCTCACATACAATAGCAACCCACACACGTTTCCAAACTGTATTCGTTTTCTTATTACACCAAGTGAGAGAAAAGTTTATAAAATGATTAACAATAGTATGATGCCTTACAGATTCTATACCTATCCATGTATCACACTTGTTTCAAATTTTTTGTGTAACTGAACACTTGAAAAAAACATGTTGGATTGTTTCTTCTTCAATATTGCATAATGGACACAAGGGTGAAGGTAAAATAATTTGTCTCCTAATCAGGTTATCTTTGGTAGGTAGCTTTCCAATGAGAACCCTCCATACACACACTTGTGCAGGGCTATCAGCTGGAATTTTCCAAATCTGTTTAAACCAAGGGCCAGCTCGGAACTAATCAAACTCTTTAAGTGCCATATACCCTGATCCAGCAGTATAATTCTCAATGTCGTCATCCTCCCATATCCATTTATCTAACATTTCTCTATTCACCTTAACAGTGGACAACAATGCTAATTGTTGCCCTTCCAATTCATGTTCCCAAACAAACAATCCTCTCCTCCAATTCAGATTCCACCTAATAACAGCCTTGCTACTGACATTCACCCAATTACCCACTTCAAAAATTGCTTTTTCTTTATCTAAAGACAAAAAGTATAACCTAGGAAATTTTTGCATGAATGGTAAGTCACCTACCCATTTATCTTCCCAAAAGCTTATAATTCTTCCATTACCCAACTTCCATCTGATCCTACTGTCAAATCAGTTCTGTTTATTCCTCACATCACAAATTTTGCAAATATCTCTCCACCATAGAGCTTTTCCTATCTTCCATGGTCACTTTCATGTCCTTCCATGACCCGTATCTAGAATCAACTATTTCCTTCCACAAACCTACTTCCTTCACCCAATTCCCCATTTCCATTTAGCTAAGAGGGCTGCATTAAATCGTTCAATATCTCTAATACCCAACCCACCTTCCTTAATAGGAGAGCACACCTTTTCCCAAGCCACCCAAACAATTTTCCTACCATCAGACCCCTAACCCCATAGAAACTTAGCTTGGATCTTTCTAATCATATTGAACATAAAAGATGGAGCTTTAAAAAAGGAGAAATAGAATAGCGATAATGCAGTGAGAACAAACTTAATAACACATATCCTTCCAGCCATAGAAAGTGTTTTCCCCTTCCAAGTGGGTAACCTAACCTTAATCTTTTCAATAATTGGCTTCCAGAATTCCACCCTCCTAGGATTCCCACCGATAGACATACTTAAGTATTTAAATGGGAAAACCATACAGCCACTATTAAGGCAATTAGAGAACACCACCAAATCCACTTCACTTAATGCTATAGCACCCACATGACTCTTATGAAAGTTAACTTTCAACCTAGAAACAATTTCAAAGCTACGAAGTATTGCTTTAACTGTTAAAACACACTGTAGACGCGGTTGGCAGAAGAATAAGGTATCATCCGCAAATTGCAGCAATTTGACTTCCACATTTTTTAATCCTACGCCAACCCCTTCTAATATCCCTATCTTGGATGCCTTTCTCACCAATCCTGCTAGCCCCTAGCCACAATAATAAACAAAAAGGGTGCTAAAGGATCACCTTGTTTGAGGCCCTCTTTGATTTAAACTTCCTAGTAAGGCTCCCATTGACCAAAACGAAAATAGTAGCTGAAGTCGGACATGCCTTGATCAATGAATCCATTTCTTATGAAAACCCAATCTATCCAACATATACATCAAGAAATTCCAGTCCACTGAGTCATAAGCTTTTTCAAAATCCACTTTCACTACAACACTCTTTAGCCTTTCCTTCCTAAGGTAATCAACTGTTTAATTAGCAATCAAAACATTATCTAATAGTCCTCTACCATTTAGGAAAGCGGATTGATATTTATCAATCACATTCTGTAAAACCATTTTTAATCTATTCACTAAAATCTTTGCTATGATCTTATACAAGCATCCAACCAAAGATATAGGTCTATAATCATTTAGAGTAACAGGACTAGACTTTTTCGGTAACAATGTGATAAAAGAAGCATTACAACCCCTAGGAGTAAAGCCTGACTCATGGAAACTATGTATTGCTATAACTACTTCGGTCCCTATAATATCCCAATTATTTTTAATAAAATGGAAGTTAAAACCATCCAGGCTGGGCTTTTAGAACTTTCACACTGGTTTACAGCAGCTAAGATTTCATAGTCACTGAATCTGTAAGATAACATTTCATTTTCCTCCTCATTGATACTATTGAATTGCACTCCGTCTAAATTGAGACCCAATCTATGTTGGGCACTTACCCTACTTTCAAAATAACCCTTCACTGATGGGAGTTAGGCAGCGGAAGCAATAAGATTCACTTTTATCAGAACAATATGGAAACACCCTGAACGCAATCAATCAATCCAAAAAAAATCAATATGCAGTTGAAAACAGAAGAATAAATCAACACCAATAATTAAGGTGGGAAAAACCTCTCAATAGAGATAAAAAAACCCACAGGACGGTAAATACTCCACTAATACCAAAACAAAGGTACAATGAGCCTCACAAAATTAATCACAGAGCATATCAATACAACTCTTCCTAATCCTCAAAACGGTCACCAAAAATGGCAAAAAAATATCAACAAATTGAAATTAATAAGGAAGAGTTCAAGAATCTCGTCACCAGAAAAATAGATAATGTTTACGAATTTTCTAGAAACAAATTACAGCTCCGATCTCAAATCCGACCATCCAAAACAAGGAACTGTGAGTGATAAAACTCCAGTAAAAATTTCAGAGCAATTGGAGAAGATTTCACCGTTGGATTTCCGAAACAACCAAGACTGACGGAAATAGGAACATCCTGCAGACAACAACTCTTCACAAAATTCCTGACAATTCTACAGACCTCAAGTAGACAATCACACCGTCCAAATTGAAGAAATATGAGTGAGGAATCTTCAATAAAAATTGCAGCTCGATCAGACAAAGTTTTACCGTT
>Ga0099824_1010521_pt1 | contig 10854 bp, 4 predicted proteins | sample SiratrowhiteBW_FD_76837 | JGI IMG/M metagenome (GOLD analysis project Ga0099824, IMG submission 76837) | Root nodule microbial communities of legume samples collected from California, USA - Siratro white BW | ecosystem: Host-associated > Plants > Roots > Nodule | place: USA: California... | reverse complement strand
TTCTTTTACCAGATATTTGACTTAATAAGAATTTATTCTATAGTAGATTAATTGGGCCTATTGTGACATTTGTTATTAGGCTCCTTTTATTTTCATGTTTAATGTCCTTGGTGTGAATGTTGATGTACTCGACTGACATAAGAGTGTGTGTTAGAGATTACATATATCTCATAGAGATATATATGTATGTATAAGTGGTGTGCAAACCTTATATTATTGAACCAATTTTATAGAGTTGAATTAGACTTAAATTCTACTACATTATAAGCTATGTGAGGTTTTTTTGAGTAATAATTCTTCCTGTTTTTGGAGAAGATGGGATGTCCAAGTGATGTACATATAATAATTTTGATATGACATGTTGATGATGTGTTATTCATAATAATGATGTTTGTTGTTGAAGGAGGGACACGGGAATTAGATAAGGTGATTGATGAAAATAATATTATATAAATGATATTATAAGTAATAATTGAATGTGACATTACTATGATAAATATGTATGTGTAAGTAGTAATTGAGAAGACACCATTAATTTATTGATATGTGGTGTAAGTTAGAAAAATTTATGAGATATATAAGTTTAAGTGACATACCAAGTCAGTCAAATAGATAACAATATCATCTAATGATAGCTTATGTAAGTTTTTGAAATTAAGTTGGGGATGAAAATGGCATTTCTACAATACCTAAAGTAAGAAATATAAAAGGTTATAAATAAAAAAAATTATATATTCATCAAACACTCTAATTTTTCATTTAATGGTTAAGCAATCAGTAATCAATAATAAAATAAAAAATATTTGTTCTAATTTCAAATTTGTTGAGATAACATCGTTAGGGTCAATTATCACATTTAAGGTATTATATACTTTAGTGCTCGGAGTTCCTATTAAGAAGTGGACTTTAAGCTTAATTTAACCTTACAAAACTAGCTTGTAAGGTGAAGTTTGCACCTACTTATAAACTATTAAAAGGCCTCATCTCTAGTTGATGTGGGATCTCCAACACCCCCCCTCACACCGAGACTCCTCAACTCGAGCATGAAACTTATATATAAGGCTGGTCTGATAACGGCCCGATAGGCCCAACAACCGTGCTAGCATAGGCTCAGATACCATATCAGAACTTTAAGCCTAACTCCTCCAACACACCCCTCACGCCGAGACTCCTCAACTCAAACGTGGAACTTATATGTATGGATGGTCTGATAGCGACCCTGATAGCGGGTGGCCCCATAGGCCCAAAAATCGTGCTAGGATAGACTCTGATACCATATTAAGAAGTGAACTTAACCTTACAAAACCGACTTGTAAGGTGAGGTTTGCACTTACTTATAAACTATTGAAAGACATCATCTCTAGTCGTTGTAGGATCTCCAACAGTTCTGTCGTATTTTTATTCTTAAAAGGTAACGTTTTGACCTTAAAAGTCTTTTGAGATAACATCGTTAGGGTCAATTATTGCATCCTAAGTATTGTCTACTTTGGAGCTTGGAGTTCCATTATGGTTTTATCCTTAAAAAACACGTGAAAGGGTTAAGAGAGGAAATTGTATTCAAATTGTCCTTGGCCTCAACTTCTAAGTGGTGTGAGACTATTGGGTATACCAAAACAAATGTGCCAACCTCAAGTCCATTGAGATAACATTGTTAGGGTCAATCACTATAGTCAAGGCATTGTTCGCTACAAAGCTCGTAGCTCCACGACACTTTTGTCCTTAAAAGGCGTCTTGAATGGTTAAGGGTGAAAAATGTATTTAAATTACTCTTGACCTCAACTCTTGTGAAAGGTTAATCTTTGGAACCATTTTCATTCTCCTAGTTAAGGGTTAAGGGAATGAAGGTTCATCTTTGGAACTACTTTTTCATCCCCCACAAACAATGTCAATGTTCTGATCTCAAGTCTATTGAGATAACATCGTTTGAGTCAATTATTGCATTTGAGGTATTGTCCACTTTGGAGAGCTCAGAGTTTCATCATAGTTTTGTTCTTAAAAGACACTTTAGTGGGTTAAGGGAGGAAAAGAGTAAGGTGTATTTAAATTACCCTTAGCCTTAACTCGTGAGCAATGTGAGACTATTGAATGTAACAAGTCGTTAGATGTATCAAAACAAGCCTTCCAGTTGAGATGTGAGGGGAACAAGGGTTCATCTTTTGAACCACTTTTCCATTCCTTCAGTTATGAACGCGGGTTCATCTTTGAAATCACTTTTCATCCCCATAAACAACAATGTTCCAACTTTAAGTTCATTGGGATAACATCGTTAGGGTCAATTATCAAAATCTGAGGTATTGTCCGCTTTGTAGCTTAGTGTTTTGTCATAGTTTTGTTCTTAAAAAGTGTCTTAAAGGATTAAGAGATGAAAGTGTATTTAAATTGCTCTTGACCTCAACTCTTAAGCGATGTGACTATTAGACATATTGGAACAAGCCCCTACTCAAAGTCTAAGGGGAACGAGGCCTCATCTTTGGGACTACTTTTCAAAGCTAAAGAAATAATGATTCTTCTTTAGAACCTATTTTCCATCCTGACAAACTGTCTGTTTCAACTTTAAATTCGTTGAAATAACATTGTTAGGTCAATTTGAACTCCAAGCTCTAAAATGGTATCTTAAATAAGGTAATTGACCTTAATAATATTATCTCAACATACTTGAGAACATTGATGTCGTTGCAGAGATAGAAAGGTGATTTCAAAGATAGATCTTCATCGTCCTTAGACCTTACTTAAAGACTTATTCTAGTATATCCAATAATCTCATATCGCGTAAGAGTTGAAAGAAAAAATAATTTGAATACACATTCTCTTCTTAATCCTTTAAAGTGTCTTTTAAAAATAGAACCATAATAGATTTTTGAAATCCAAAATTAACAATTTCACGTATACAACTTATTAGCGCTAATAATATTATCTAAATGTATTTTTATTTCTATCAATATGTTATATATTAAACATAAGTAAATAAGAAATTTAATTTAGAGAAGACAACAAGAAAATAAAAAAAAAAAACTATAATATGACGCTAACTTGAAAGGTTATATTATATATATTCACCAAACACTCCAATTTTTCATTTAATTAAAAATCAAACATAACCTAAGTAGCTTAATTTGTTTGAATCATCATAATATGTTGGTTTGGTAATCATAGCTAACGTTATATTACATACAATAAATAATTAAAATGCATCATATCTTAAGCAAGATTATGTGCAACTCCCATACTTTCAATTTTTATTGATTTAGGACTTGTTTGGAACAGCTTTTTTTAGAAGACTTTTCAGAATAGAAAATATATATATAAAAGATATTTATAAATTAAAATTAGTCTATATACTGATTAAGGATAAACAAATTAAAAGAATTTTATAATATACTTTTAATTAATTAAATTATATATAAGTTAATTTTAATTTTTATAATTTTTTTCATAAAAGTTGGTTTAGTGAATTTCAGACATTGTTAGTTGTTTAAATAATTATAGTAACATAACACTACAGTGCAATGAATTTTCTACAACTTACCCCATTTCACTGAACGCATTTACCTATAACCAACAAGAAATTATAAAAATAAATAAATAAATAAATAAATAAATAAATAAATAAATAATAAATAAATAAATAAATAAATAAATAAATAAATAAATAAATAAATAAATAGACATCATACTATTACATGTTATCTTCTTTGTAGGGAATTTATTTTATTTTATGAAAAATGGATCGAAATTTTATTTTTTTTTTATTGTGACCTTGCCCCCAGACACTGTGTGTGTTTAAGCCTCGTAAAAAGTGATAACAAGAGATAATAATGATGTCAATCGAATCTAGCAAGGAACAAAATGTGATTTGATTGGATTAAAATTATGCTTACCACGTGTCTCATTCCCTAACAATGCATTAATTTATAATTAAGCAAAATTATTTAAAAGAGTGCCATCATGGATATACCTTAATTAACTACTTAATTTTTCACCATCCACAAACCCTAGAATCTAGTTGATCTAAAATATTTCATCCCATGTTGTCGCTTTCTCTTTTGAAAGCATCCTCTTGACTTTTTGAATGTACTTAATTGAATAAAATTGAGTATTAAAACAAGTCTTGGAAAATAGTCTGTTCACACTTGTCTTTTCTTAATTCATATCAACGATTACCAACCTTCTATTTGTTTGTTACAGGAACCCTGGAACGATTAGAGAAACCTCATATTCATTTTTATGATCTCAAATCTTCAACCACTTTTAATCAAAAGCTGATTGTGAGATTATTGAATTACACAATTTTTTTTTTCTATTAAGCATTTACAGGAAACTTGGTTTAATAGGATCTTTCAAAAATATTATGAATTTATAATAAAATTATAGAAGTAAATTTTATAATAAATGAATTTATATTTAATTTAATCTCATAAAATTAATTTGTAAGATGAAGTTTGCATTGTATTTATATAATATTATAGTTTAATCTTATTTTATTAACTTATATGAAATCTTAAACAAAATTATCTTATCAATTGAACCTAGTTATTAATTGGTTTAATTTACTAATGGTTTGGAACTTTGATCATGAAATGTTTAAATATTGTAAAATTTTATTTTCTAAAGCACAATGGTTTCTGATAACAAAGAAATGGATGGTGTTTATTAATTAAAAAAACCAACTGAAACTAGATGTGTAGAGAGGGCACGTGATTACCAAATGGTTACCTCTGGTGGTCACGTGCGCGCCATGAGACTGAATCTAAACTGGGAATGAAATAGAATTTTTTTTAGCATGTTGGTATTATTCTATGCTAAATAATTATTATAAATTTTAGATCACATTATCATTTTATTCAGCATTTTGATCAAATGTATCAATTGATTATCAAGTATAATTGGCACAATGTTAAATTTATAAAATATATTTTATTTGTATACACCTTGAAATTTAATTTAATCAAATGTTTCTACTTTATTAACGGTTACTTTTTTATAATATAATAATTTGTTAAATGAAAAATCAAATTTTAATTTCTCAAAATTTTAAGAATAGTTTGAAAGACCCACCCTTTTCAATAACTATTTTTTTATACAAGAATTTGATAATCGAGTCCTTTAATATGCTTATAAAACACAAATTATCTCCTAACAAATATACCATACTATACCATGTTGATGTTATGTTTACTCTTAGGTGAATAAGTCTCTAAAATTATATCTCTTATCATGTAGTATCTAAAATTAAATAAAATTTGGATTTTTTAATGAAGTTTCATTTAAATGGTTATTATTAAATTGTTTTAATCACTAAACACATATTATTTTCGCTCAAGTTCATCAGCCATAGATGAAAAAAAAATATTTTTGAGTGACTTAAATGAAACTCAAGAATTTTTAAGATTTATTTTAGTTTATTATGTTTTAATAAAATATAATTTCTATCATTAATAGATCATTTGCTTACTTTTTACAAAAACAATAATATATTTTAGGAGATAATTTTTTTTTATAACATCTATAATGTAAGATTGCTAATGAATTTTTTATTTTAATTTTATGGGATATAGAATGCACAAAAATATAAGCATCCTCACCAAAATTCAATAGAATATGAGTGCTTAATTGAATTTTATAAGTTCTCCTATTAACTTACAGATTATTACGCAGAATATTTTCTCCATTATGTGTCTTCTTTAATGTATAAAAAAAAATAGACAGTAAAACTAATATTACTTACATAAATAATTCCACGGCATACGCTCCAATAATAAATTTTATAAAGTAACATTATTTAATTCGAAAAAAATATTCGAGATGATTTTAACTTTGATAAGAATAATGAATGGTAAAATTCTCCTTATAAAGATTTAATGAAGTGCTAATCTTACTTTGATAGTATACTATTATTAAGAAAATCTATCATTATCATTAGATTAGTTAATTTGACCTATGTATAAATTTCAACTCATTCTTAAAATTGTTTCTTTTTTACTAACTCACACAATGAATGAATTGAACAACTTTCCATTCCTAAAAATCCCGTACAAAGGGAGCTAAGAATAGAGTCAAAATGGGTTTGATCCACTGCAATATTAAAATAATATTTCAGTAAAAAAAAAATCAAGAAGTAAAAGAAAAAATATAAACATTATTTTGTTTTCAAAATACAATTTATTCACTTATAGATTTTTTTATTCAAGTTTATTCATTTTGTGAATTTAATAACAAGTATTACTTATAAAATGTAAAAAAAAAAATTATCTTTTTTCTTAAACCGAACTATAATTTTTTTACTTCACATCTATAAATTTATTTAATTAGTGTTATGTGTGATTTTTCTATAAACTATTACGTACAATATTTTCTTTAATTTTAAACGTGATTTAGACGATCATTAAAAATATTAATTATGTTTATAATTACAATAAAATTTAATTTTAGCATAATTGGTTTTTGCGGTCGTTATTTTTTGTTAGAACATATATATTACAATAAATATTCTATTTCAATTAATTTTGTTAGAGATTTCTTCATTTATATCCAAAATGTACACTGTATATTTGACGTGTTCACTTCATTTAATATTTTTAATTGCTGATCAATATACAAAGATCCAGAGTTTTTTTTCATTCATCCTAAAAGTATAAGTTTTTTTTTCTTTGTAATTTTTAGACTTATAATTCAATCATATTGAATCATTATGTTAATATTGATAATTTAAATTATATTATATTGTAATTAACTTATTTATGTATGAAGGTTTTTTAAAATAAATATATTTTTAAACTCTCTTTTTTTTTAAATAAAACTTTTTATTGATCTTGACCCATTTAAATGAAACCCTAGGACTGGATCAGATCTTTCTCATTATCATAATAAATGTCTCGCGTGATGTATGCTACCAATCATCCTTATCCAATGCTACACTGTCCCCTAAGTCACTATTAGTGTTCCTTCCTCCAAGTAACCCAATCTATTTCTTTCTCACAAACAAATCCCATTAAGGGTATATTCGTCTTTCATCTCGTCAGTCCCAGCCAATGAAATGCCGCCACCTGTATATGACGTCTATGGCTACGCAAAGTCGATGACGTCACCTACGCTCTCCTAAGATATACCCCACACACTATCCCTCCTTCCCACGCTCTACCCCGAAGTTCCACCCTAGATTAATTACAGGTGGCATAATCGTAGTCGCTGTGTAGGTCACGCGCAAACGTTGCGATGGGTATTCATGTTCATGTGGAAAGGGGTTGGAATTTTCGTGCCAAGGTTCCTTGAGCATGTGCACATTGCGACAACTTGGTGCCTCTTTTGATTTTTCCTCGTATATAACCTCCCCCAATGTATAATATATAGTTCAGTTGAGTATGTGTATGTGAGTGATAAACCAAAACCTAACCAAGAAACAAGGTCCAATTTGTGAGGGTGTGGATCAAAGTTTCCGAGATCGGTGGGAACATGGACAACCTTGGCGGTTCTACTAGTCGCATGAAAGCAATTGAGGAGCTTCTTAGAGGTCGTAATTCTGCTAAAAAACTCAGAAGTGTCATCAATGGGAGTGGTGAAAATGGGTCTTCAGCAAACCCGTTATCTGCTAAGAAACTCGTGAAGGAGGTGCTCATGTCCTTCACCAACTCCCTCTTGCTCTTGCACAACAACCCCACTTCTGATGATGTCTCCAGTGTTCAAGTTTGGGACTCTCCCAAACATGAGGATTCTCAAGAGAGCAATTGCAAGAATTTCAACATTAAAGCACGAAGAGGGTGTTACAAGAGAAGGTAATTAATTTATGAACCCTTTTGCCATTGTTACCTCACCCAATCTTCACTTCACCAACATGTTAAATGCTAAATAGTGAAGCTAATTTATTGTCTCTTTAATTTGATAACGTGACTTTATCCTTTTACATGTGCGTAATATTGGACCCCATGAATTATTGTTCATATATATACACATGTGGTGAAGTACTGTGCTGTTGTTAGGTGGAGTGTCTAATAGTCTTTGTTTGTTTGTCTTTACCCATGGTTATGTCTGTCTGCCACTGTAGAAATGATTGCACACACTGTGATTGGTTTTGGTTTATGAGAACCAATTAGAAAGTTTATGTGAATTTGCAATTCATGTCTGCAGAAGAACGGAACAAACAAGAGAAGAGGAGTCGGAAGCTCCAATCGATGATGGCCACCAATGGAGGAAGTATGGTCAAAAGGAGATCCTGAATGCCAAATTCCCAAGGTATAGATATATGATCATATTGGAATATCTTCTCAATAAATATTTAAGTACAAAGAATTAAACTTTTTTAACTTTATTCATAAAAAGGCTCGTTCATATTACTCTATATTGAAACATTTATGGACACATTAGGAGTCTTCTAAGCCTGGCTAATTGATATATATATGTTATGTGCTTTCAATTTTCAGGAACTACTATAGGTGCACTCACAGAGACCAGGGTTGCACAGCAACCAAGCAGGTGCAAAGAGTTCAGGAGGATCCAATTCTGTACAAGACCATCTACTATGGTGACCACACTTGCAAGAGCTTGGAAAACCCTCAGATTATACTTGACCCTTTGTCTCCTTCATCTTCTTCCAAGTTCCTTAGCTTTGACAACTCCTTTCCTACCCCATCCAAACAAGAGTGCCCCTTTCTCTCATCTTCTTTCACTTCATCTGTCAAAAGGGAGTGCAAGGAGGAGGTTCCTCCCTCAACTTCCTCCAATGATTACCTTATCTCTTCTGACCTCACCTTTGATGCTTCACCAAGGCATGTCACTCTATCATCATCAACACTTGACTCAGAGTACAAGGGTGTGGACATTTCAGATGTCTTCTGTGATTCTGCTCAACTTGATGATGTCTTTGAACCCTTCCTTGAATTTAGATAAGACTCATCATGTTTTGGCTTGTCACTTTTTTCCCTTTTTAAGTTTTATTGTAGTGAAGGTAATGCAAAACAAACTTTGTAATATATAAAGTACTTTTCTTAGATAATGGTAATACCTATTGTTGTCAATATTGGCATTTCTGATGAATGAGAAATAACTATAATGTTTTTAACGGTTTCATCAGCCAACAAAAGTTAATTCAATTAGATGAATGAACTGGCTATCTCGTAACCACTTAGTCTGAATCTTATTTTCCATGTAAGAACCTGGTTTTTTATAAGTTTTTGTAACTCAATTTCATTTCTGCGTAAGAAAATAATGGTTTTCTAGTAAATGAAAAGTATATGCCTATGTCGTGACATGAAAGCAACATGCACAAAATTGTGTTGGACCTCTAAGCAATGAATGGTTGGGGTCACTCGGAAAAGTTAAGGGTAGGTTCAATGCATATGTGGTTTTGGGTTACGGGATATATAAATCCAACCATAAGAGGTGTCAGCGATGGTGTCTTATTATAATTAAGCTGATATCCAATTTATGGGTAGCAAAAATCACTCCAATCGATTTTTTATTTTTCACTAAAATTTTGCAATTCGCTTTCCTTATTATTACAATCGACAATTTTTATTTATTTTTAATTATGAGCAAGTTGTGCTTTGTTTGCTCGATATTGTTTAAATCAAGTCGTATTGGAAATTCATTATTTCTGTAGTAGATATTCAACGCAAAAGTTACGTTCGAGTATCACGACTTAAAAGAAAGGTAAAATTAATAAAGTTATGTATTTAAGTATGACTTTAATTAGTATTGATTTTAGGGTTTAATTAAAATTGTGTGGAAGACATAGGACTTCAGTGTGAAACAAAAACAATTGAAGTTATGCATAGCTTCAGTATAGATGTCTACTTTAACATCAAGAAACTGAATTTCCGCTTAGTCCAGTCTTTCTAAAGTTTGTTTATTTGGTTTATTTTATATTAAACTTCAGATGAAAGTTGGAAACCTCGTGTCATGACCTGTATTGATACATTGTAAGGTAGTGGGACCATACTGATTTCTCTTTTATATTAAGTTGGTTTATTTTATATTAAATTCATGAAAAATAAAACACTTAAGAGAAGAATTGTGAATTTATTTTGCATCCAATTTTCTGCCAATCTTTTAGTTTTACTGATGCATTTGTTCAAATTAACACTGCTTTAGATATTCCAATTAAGCAAAGCAATGGGAAAATTCAAACTCTTTGGTGTTAGAGTAGACATCTTAACAAAATTACAGTCATTTCGGGTGAGACACGATTTCAATCTAAAACAAAAACAAGTGAAATTGTCATCTACATACATAACTTTAATTATTTTTGTTTTACATTAAAGTTGTGTCTCATCTAAATGATTTCATTAAATCTTAAAATCAATACTAATTGAAGTCATGCTTGTACTACATGACTTTTTCAATTTTATTTTTGTGTTAAATTTGTGATAGCAAGCCAGGATTTCTTTATTTGAACATCTAATGATATTGAAATTATGGATTATCAACATGTCTTCTTTCAAATAAACTCATATCAACAAAACATAACTTATCCATATTTATAATGAAACTTTTTCTTGCCTATTCTAATAATAACAAAAACAAATTATACCATTTTAACAATTTTTTTTTTCAATTCTATACTTTATTAAAACATGCTTATCATTGGAATTGGCTTTATTATACAAAATTACATATTATTCATGTATAAATCTCACTTTTTTATACATATTCAACAAATTGATTAGTGATAAAAATAAAACAAATTAAACTTTTATCCTGAAAAGGATGTTTCCATTATTCTTATAAATTAAACTATAAAATAATAATAATAATAATAACAAATAATAATTTATATATATATATATATATATATATATATATATATATATATATATATATATTATATAAATCACACACATATAGTTTATGTATTTTTATATT
>Ga0099824_1010520_pt1 | contig 10854 bp, 9 predicted proteins | sample SiratrowhiteBW_FD_76837 | JGI IMG/M metagenome (GOLD analysis project Ga0099824, IMG submission 76837) | Root nodule microbial communities of legume samples collected from California, USA - Siratro white BW | ecosystem: Host-associated > Plants > Roots > Nodule | place: USA: California... | reverse complement strand
CTCTACGCCGTCGTCGGCATCGTCTTCGTCGTCGTGAACCACGAAGGTTGAGTATATGTCGGGTTTAGAATGGGATTCTCGCATTCCCGACCGGTAAGAGCTCCGATCCATTTTTCCACTCCGTCACTCAGCTTGCCACCACCGCTGACGGAGAATGCATATGATGTTTACTGGCCTTTTGTTGGCCTGCTCTGTTTGGGCTTTTAATTCTTTGTGCACCTCCGTACCCTCTTCCTGCACCTCCATACTCAACATCAAATTACTACTCTACCCTAAGTGAAAAGTGCAAAGTCAAAAATACCTTACACTCCATTCACCCCCTTATCTAGTTCTCTCCTTAATCCTAACTCTTCATCCAATTCATTTTTACCATTCCAAACTTTGTGTGCTCTCCTTTACTTTGGGTTCATCCAATTCAGTCGTTCACCTCCATCCGGTTCAACCTCTACAAAAGCCATCTGTGTAGAGACGAATCTAAAAAATGAAGAAGTTATGCGTCTGCGCGTCCATTTCGTTCTTTTTTCCCAAATTTTTAATTAAACCTTCAAATAAGCCATAGGTAAGCAATTTTTTTATGTTTTATTAACAATTTGTGAGTAGTATTGTTGATTAGAATAGTTGATTTAGTGTTTGGGGGGTTGTCGACAATGAATGGGGAGTTTTTCGATTTGGGAGTTTGACAACCGAATGACACCCCCATCCGATTCACATTTGGAAAAAATGTAAACTGGATGAGCATGCCATCCAGTTGTCATTTTGTTTTGGAAATGACATCCGGATGGCACTCCCACCCGGTTCCAATTTGGAAAAAAATGTAAACCAGATGAGTATGTCATCCGGTTGTCATTTTGTTTAAATGACAACCGGATGACATGCTCATCCGGTTTACATTTTTTTCCAAATGTGAACCGGATGGGGTGTCATCCGGTTATCATTTTTTTTGCAAATGACAACCCAATGGCATGGTCATCCAATTCACATTTTTAATTTTTTTTTAAACTAACAGTAACTTTGTGCATTTAGACAGATATGGTGAGGACTAAAGGACCTGGTTCCCAGCCTGAAGGCCGGAAAAGGCCTACAACATCAGTTCGTAGAGGAGATCGGGGTGCTTCATCTAGTGCTCTTCTTGTTGGTGGTGATGCTCCTCCTGTTGGTGGTGAAGCTCCTCGTATTAGTGGTGGTGATGCTGATGAGGTGGTACGTTTTCCTGGAGGACCATCTGATATGTCTCTTTTGATAAGTTATAATCACTATGTGGCGTTGAAATTGTGGGAGGGTGAGGTAAGATTATGTTATAACTTGTTGTGTTTATTTTGTGTTTAATATATGAATTTTTTGATATCATTTGTTGTTTTTTGTTTAGGACCGTGGAGTCCTAAAATTAGTCTCTTATGGGAGAAAAGTTAACAACTTTGATCTTCCTTGTACTGAGGTGTTTGCATTGATTGTGAATAGCGGATTGTTGCCTCTATGCACTATGTATTATGTGATAGCGGACAAGGGCCTCATGTGCGGATTTGTTTAGAGGTGGCATCGGGACACAAATACATTCATATGCCTTTTGGTCCATCACTTTGGATGACATGTAAAGTCTACTCCACCTACTTATTATGGGACAGTTTCTAATGTTTCATAGGTTAGACAACAGTGGAGTCGTTCCTGTGATGTTGGAACTATTAGCCATTCCTCATGGTCCTGCGAATGCCGCTTTGCGTCATGGTTGTGGCAATGTTGTGCTCCTCAACTGGTTGAGAGATCACTACAACACATGTTGTGAGAATGAGAGAGTTTGTTGCGAGGGCTTATTTGTTGCATCTAATTGGATGCATAATTTTTTTTGATAAAAGTGCCACATCTGTCTTTATTTCTTATTTGCCACTATTTTGGGACCTTGCGATGTGTAGTGGTTATGCCTCGGGAGCAGCTGGTTTAGCACATATGTATAATGAGCTATTGAAAGTGTGGGTAACAACATATAGACTCATCTAGAACGAGGCCTTAATCTCATTATGTTGGAGGACAAGGAGATTGTTAATTGCATCCCAACATGTACACAAATCACCCATGCTAGTTTGCAAGATACACTTCAAATTCCCATGAGCTTGTTCAACCCTGCATACAACACACAAAATTAATTCAAATAACAAAACTCTCATTAACATATAAATACACATAAAATATAACACCATACATATTTGATGTAGTATTACCCATACACATGACCTTATTTGTCCAAGTACTGACAAAGTTTTCCCTATGAGGTTTAATCCAGGTCTTTAGCACATATTCCAAAAACATGGGCCATGCCAAACAAGCACTTTCAAATCCTTTAACACATTTAGGAAATACTTCACAATCATTACAATCTATCACAATTGTCCATGCTTTCATAACAACATCTCATGTCTCCCTTGGATGAACAAGCGTTTTACACTTGGCCTTTACAATCTTATTTATGTGGAACCTACACAGTGAGTTATAAGCTTCTGGAAAAACAACTTTAATGACACTCATCAAAGTTAGGTCCCTATCACTAACAATAACTATAGAGTATACATCTCCTCTAAAAAACAACCCTCGTAATCTTTGTAAAACCCAAGTGAAATTGTTTTCACGTTCATTAGACATCAAAACAAAGGCAGCTGAGAAAGTTAAGCTTGTGGATGTAACACCTACAATTTCAAGCAGTGGAAGCCTATACTTATTTGTCTTGTAGGTGTTATCCATCAAAAATACATTACTAAATGTGTTTAACAACTTCAAAGAATCAGGATGAGTCCAAAAGATATCACTTACAACTCGGGAGGACTCGTGACATCTATGCCAATGAATATAGTTGTCACGCTTCAACAACATCATCAACTACTGCATTTCAGTTCTTGATCATCTAATCGATCTCTTCTATGTATATCTGGTATTATACAAATATTTCACTGTCGTCACATTGTCTTCATTCTTCTCTTTAAGTGTAAGCAATATGTTCTTTGATTTAACTCGACTCTTTGTCATATCCACAACTAAAGCGTGTTCATCAGGTCGCAACCTACCAGCATAAGGGTGACCAACCAATGTATTAGCAAATTCATGGTTATACAACCCACATATGACTTTCAAAACCCAACCTTCTCCATCTTTTATTAATTTGCCATGCAATCTGAATGAACAATCACACTTCCTTGTGCCGGTTGTACTCACCTCTAAATCTGTTATATACTTTCTATATTTTCCACTTCTTTCACATCCCAACAAGACATAGGTATTCCTACCTTGTGCTCTAGTTGCTTTGTCTGATCTGAGTATAACAACAACAAAGCAAAGTCTAAATGTAACCTTGCAAATCCATTTAAATAATTCATCTCGGGTACCAAACACCTACACAGTATATCACATTCGTATGTAATTAATTTACATTTCATAAACATAAACAAAAACAATTCATTTTACCTTATCAGTTGTAAAATCAAGAATGCAATCTTCTTTCCGAACCAAGGAACCATTTTCATGTTCATCATTTATATAAGACACCTTATTTACTTCCTCTGAATTTATATAAAGACTATCAATATCTGTAACATAACATTCCAACAACTCATCAAAAAATAAAAGTAAAAATCCAAAATGTGAATCGAATGTAACCCCGTCCGGTTCACAAAACGTTAAGAAATTTGCAAACTGGATGGGCAGTGGGTGAACCTCATCCAGTTTGCAAATTTATTTCCTCTTGACAACCGGACAGGGTGGTGTCCAGTTCACAACTTACACACCGGATCGATCCCCGCCTCCAGTGCATCCGGTTCACATTTTATGAACAGGACGTCTGGCTGTCCCGTTCTCAAATTTCAAAAAAATGAGAACCAGATGGCTTCATCCGGGTGCCCTACCAGAAATTTTAAAAATCAACCAAAATCAAAAATCTTACCTCCCCGTCATTTCTTGCCGCTTTCAAACACTACACAATGGTTGGAAAGTCTTCCCTACCGTTCAATCACCCTCGAAACCTTCATAAATGGCACTATAAAAGACGTATTTTGAGAGAAAACACGGAGGCTGCTTCACTGTTCATCGTCGTTGGTCGTGGGTGGCGGGGAAGAAGAATGGTAGTCTTTAATAAAGCATGGACATTTTAATCATTTCCAGGAGGTCTTATTGCTCCAAGCACTCAAACGGTCTTCTCCAAGAAGTTATATAAAGGTTTTGAAGATGAAGAACAATAACGAATACGAACAAACATGAACATTTATACAAAAATAGAGATAAATTGAGTGTGCTAAATCTATTGCTTATAAAGCGTCTAATAACTGGGTTGTGTGAAAAACTTTGTAGTCCTTCATTATAGTAAAGCAAACCCTTGAGAGTTTTAGTTGTGCTCTCTTTGAGAGTTTTTCTTTCATATCTTGAGTTGTCTTAGTCTTAGAGGGAGATTAGAACTGATATAACCTAGAAAAGTTTGTGTATTCGTGATAACCTACAAGGGTTTGTGTACTTTATGTAAACTTTTATTTGTTTAGTAGAACCTCTTAAGCAATTTGCTTAAGAGAGAAATAGACGTAGCCTAAGAATTGGGATGAACTAGTATAAAACCTCACGTGTTGTGCTTTTCATTTTTCTATTAGATGGTCTACTTGATTGTTCTTTCTATTGTGAATTGATCCTTGGCTCCATTCAACCCCTCTCCTCCCCCACCTTTTAGAGCTAATTATTCCTACAAGCTCGTGAGTTTGGGTGAGCTAGTATAAAATTTGTTGTGTTTTCGTTTTGCTTGTTGACTAGATGATCTAGTCTAATTTTATGTGAGAAGAGTCCCGACTTTATTCAACTCCAATTCTAATGGCACAATGACACATATTTTGTGCATACAATTTTTAACTCATTTCCTTTTACTAATAATAAATTAGGTTCAATACATATTTTCTTTAGTTTTGTATTTTTTGTTCATCTAACATTTGCTCACTATTTTGACCATAACTAGTTTATAGATATTAGTTTTGGTTGATTCCAATTACATTGGATTCTATTTTCTAAGGCTTCAAAATGGACATATGTTTTGTTGGATTTGGATTTGTCTGCTATTTTCTATGATTTTGAGAGGTTGGGATAGATTTGCCAAATTTTAGTAAAGAACCCAGGCAGATTCAATTCTCCTTATTTTAGTTTAGACTTTTGTAATTAGGCTTATGAACCTAATTAGAGCCCACATTTCAGCCCATGTTTACTTCATGTTTCACAACATATATATAGCCTAAATGTGCTATAAACTAATAAACATAATTCATTTTTTTAGTTTTACAATTTTAGGAATTGTCTCTTCTTCTCCTTTTCTCTCTTTTCTCTCAATCTTTGAAATTTCATTTTCATTTTCTTCTCTCATATGTGTTTTCTATTCTACATCAGTGGAGAACTAATTTTTGAGGATTGATTCATAGAAGCAAGATCAAACAAGATAAATTGAGGTTTTCACCGATCATTGAATGCTTTGAGTTTGTTATTTTCTTCTTTAAATTCGGTTTAGTTCTTTGTGATTACAATTTGTGTTTCTGATTTTAGAAATCAAATTAAAAATAAACTAAATCTTGATTTGATGAGTAGATACAAATTAGATTAAATGATATTTTTATTTGATTCGTAGAATCGATTTAATTAACCAATTGAATCAATTAATTTTTCAAATTTGGATATGAATATTTAGAGAACTCTGATAAGAAGAATTATTTGGTTCTTGAATTTGTAAATTAACCTTTTATCTTCTCTTGATTTTCGTTTTTTATATGTTTCATATTTTAATTATGATTCCATTTGTGTTTTACCTTTCTTAATTCCTTAACCTCTAATTTTCATTTTGTACATAAAATTATTCAAGATTAAATAAAATATACATGTGTTTTCTAAGAATCGACATAAATTATAGTCTATATCGCAAAATTTAGAGAAAACTTAGTATTTTTTATTTCAATAATGATATTTTCAAGTTAGATGTTCCAACATCATTATCTACTATACTAGAATCATGTCAGGGAAATTCAAAGCTTATACCTCCTATTCAACTTTCTTTGAAGACCATCTTGTTTGACATTAAGTGGAGGAAGTGTTAGTGGTTCTGTCAATAATAGACATGGTAAACTATAACTTAAGGAATTAAGAAGGCTAAAAGAAGATTCGAAGAAAGAGCTTGAAGAAGATTTATGTGTAATTCTTGGCCCACGAGTATTTAGCATGAAAAAAATAGTGATTAAAACAACAACAAAAATTATTTAAGTATTATATGAATAATAATTGAGTTCCAATTATAGAGTTATAACATGAATATTTATTTGAATGTTATATGAAGAAAAAGTTATGAGTTTAGTTACAATAATTATAGAAATTTACGGGAAGTTAAAATATAATGAAAATCCTTAATTACTTATCACAATTTCATATTAACTTCGAAACTCCATCATAATTATTTTATAATAGAAAAGATGGTTTAAAAAAATATTTTACTTATTGTAATTAATTAAAAAATAAATAAGTTATTTTTTTCTAAGAAACGTGATAACTAGTTTGTATTTATATTTATATTTACACTAATTTATCATTACGTCACAAACAATAGCAAATTTCTTTTTACTCCACCTTTGGTCTACATAAAAATTTTGAGTTGTCAAAGTGGGTCAAAGCTTCTGATCTAATTCAATCCATCATTTGTTTGAGTCGGTTGAACTGAAAAAAGTTGTAAATTTTGATCCATGTCAAAATGGAACTCGATCTACTCATAACTTAGCTCACCTAGGCTAAAGCCATGGTGAATCAAGTTGGCTCACCAACCCTTGATGATATAACTAAAAACACTCTAATGCAATTTGATAACATTTAGTATTTGTGTGGTGTGCATGTTAATATGATATTTAGAATTGTTCTTACAGAGCCTAAGGGCCGAGAACAATAAATGTTCTTGCGGAGCCTAAAGGGTAAGAACAAGGCTGCAATGGGTCAACTATCTCGGTTCTAGGTAAAGCTCTGATCTCTAGTGTATGGGTTGAGGGCGATGATGTTCTCCGGTTGTTAGTACTTCGCTCTCAAGGGTTTCAATTATCTAAATAAGATCTGAGTTCCGAAGTTCCCTTTCTCTTTTTCTGTTTGCTATTTATACCAATACGTGTTATCATTGTTCTTCTAGAAGGGGAAGACGTGCAACCTCTGTTTCAGGGTGTTTCAGGGGGCCTATCATCCTGTGTCAGGAGACTATCTTGCTTTTGCATGCCTTGTCAGGGGAAGACGTGTAGTCTCTGCTACTGGGATTGCTTTTTCCTACAACCTGTTAGGGAAGACGTGTGGTTTACTCATATTTCAGGAGGGTATGCGCCGTTTATTGGAACTTGTTCCTGTGTCAGAAGACATGTGTTGGTTCCCAATGCAAAGAGGTGGGAAACTTGTTCGTGAGAGGTTGTTGGATACTTGCCAGCCCATGTGTGTTCTTGGTTGTGAACCTACCATCCTGAAGGCCGAGTAGATGTTGTATACCTCCTGGCTTAAGTATTGGGGGTTGTTGGTCACTTCCTCTAATGGCCAGATAGTGGAGTTGTCAGTCATGGCTCCTAGTTTGGGTATTGGGAGTTGTCAGCCACTCCTTCTGGTGGCCGGATAGTACACTACTCTCCCAAACTCTTGTAGTCTTTAGACTACTAAGAGTTTCAAGTATTGGGAGTTGTTAGCCCCTCTTTCTAGTGGACGGATAGTACACTACTCTCCCAAACTCTTATAGTCTTAAGACTACTGAGAGTTCCAAGTATGGGAAGTTGTCGGCCACTTCTTTTGGTGGTCGGATAGTGGAGTTATCAGTCATGTCTCCTGGTTTGGGTATTGGGAGTTGTCGAACACTCCTTCTAGTGGCCGGATAGTGGAGTTATCGGCCATGCCTCCTGGTTTGGATATTGAGAGTTGTCGCCCACTCCTTCTGGTGGCCAAACAGTGGAGTTCTCGACCATGTCTCCATGTTTGGGTATTTGGATTTGTCGGCCACTCCTTCTGATGGTCGGATACTACACTACTCTCCCAGACTCTTGTAGGATTTAGACTACTATGAGTTTCAAGTAGTGGGAGTTGCTAGCCTATCTTTCTGGTGGCCGGATAGTACACTATTCTCCCAGACTCTTGTAGTCTTGAGACTACTGAGAGTTCCAAGTATGGGAAGTTGTCGGCCACTCCTTTTAGTGGTCAGGTAGTGGAGTTGTCAGTCATGTCTCCTAGTTTGGGTATTGGGAGTTGTCGGCCACTCCTTCTGGTGGCTGAATAGTGGAGTTATCGGCCATGCCTCCTGGTTTGGATATTAAGAGTTGTCGCCCACTCCTTCCGATGACCAGATAGTGGAGTTGTCAGCCATGTCTCCATGTTTGGGTATTTGGAGTTGTCGGCCACTCCTTCTGATGGCCAATAGTACACTACTCTCCCAAACTCTTGTAGTATTTAGACTACTAAGAGTTTCAAGTATTGGGAGTTGTCAGCCCCTCTTTCTGGTGGCCGAATAGTACACTACACTCCCAGAATCTTGTAGTCTTGAGATTATTGAGAGTTCCAAGTATGGAAAGTTGTCGGCCACTTCTTTTGGTGGTCGGGTAGTGGAGTTGTCAGCCATATCTCCTGGTTTGGGTATTGGGAGTTGTGGACCACTCCTTCTGGTGGCTGAATAGTGGAGTTATCGGCCATGCCTCCTGGTTTGGATATTGAGAGTTGTCGGCCACTCCACGGTGGGCACCAATTGTTCTTACAAAGCCTAAGGGCCGAGAACAATAAATGTTCTTGCAATGGGTCAACTATCTCGGTCCTAGGTAAAGCTCTGGTCTCTAGTGTATAGGTTGAGGGCGATGGTGTTCTCCGGTTGTTAATACTTCACTCTCAAGGGTTTCAATTATCTAAATAAGATCTGAGTTCCAAAGTCTCCTTTCTCTTTTTCTGTTTGCTATTTATACCAGTACGTGTTATCATCATTGCTCCTCTAGAAGGGGAAGACGTGCAGCCTCTGTTTCAGGGGGCGTATCATCCTGTGTCAGGAGGCTATCTTGCTTTTGCATGCCTTGTCAGGGGAAGACGTGTGGTTTACTCCTATTTCAGGAGGGTATGCGCCATTTATTGAATGAAACTTGTTCCTGTGTTAGAAGACAGGTGTTGGTCGGAAACTAATTCGTGAGAGGTTGTTGGATACTTGTCGGCCCATGTGTGTTCTTGGTTGTGAACCTACCATCCTGAAGGCCAAATAGATGTTGTATACCTCCTGGCTTGACTATTGGAGGTTGTCGGTCACTTCCTCCAATGGCCAGATAGTGAAGTTGTTGGCCATGGCTTCTGATTTGGATATTGGGAGTTGTCAGCCACTCTTTCTGGTGACCGGATAGTACAAGCATCATTATTATATGTATTATTTTATATGTTATTATCATATGTCATGATATTTAGAATCATTATTATATCTACTATTTTTGTAAATTTATCATCATTGGTAATTTATGGTCAATATACTCAAGAGTAAATAAATATCTTCAAATTAATTTTTTATTCTACATAATATTCCTGTTTTAAATTTTCTAAAACATTTATCTTTATATAATGCAATTGATAATATTTTTTAAAATGATTAAAAGGTCTTTTAAGTACATTAAAAGAAAAGATATAAAAAAAATTTAATAAATGAATAGAAAAAATATTAATAACTAAAATTGATAGTTAAACCATTAATCCCAGCCTCTGTCACCTGATAAATAATAATTCATTTTAATATTAAACATCAACATTCGGATAAAGAAAACTATTTACATGTTGGTCTAAAAGGAAAAGAAATTTAAAAAATATTTACATATTACCTATCAACAAAAATATTCACATCGAAAACATAAATAAAATATACTTTATATAAAAAAAAGTTTATTTTTATCAATTTCACCTCCAACTTTGAGGTGTCTTTATTATCCACAGTGACATTTTTATTAGAGTATGTTTGGACTACGGAATTTATTTGAAAAAATAAATTTGAGTTAATTTAAAATAAAAATGTATAGAAAATTTAATTGTTTAAATTAAAGAAAAAATAATAAGATTTGAAAATAAAGTTTGTGAAAATTTATAAATTATGTAGTAAATATAATAATATTTGAATATATAAAATTATAAATTTATTTTTGTAATTAAAAATAAAATATAGTTAATTTATTTAATCTAATTAATCATACTTTTAAAAAATTTATGAAAATATTAAATTAATAATCATCTTTAAAATAATTTCAATTTATTATAAAATATATTAATTTATTGATAGATAGGATTAATCTTTTAAAATATAAAATTAAATCTTTTAAAATAATTTTAATAACAAATTTAAATATAATTATTATTTCATAATAATAAAAAAATTATTATCATATAATTTATTTTCATTTTTTAATATTTTTATTAAATTATAACCATATTTATACTAAAATTAATTATTTTACTAATAATATTATATAATATTTTTATTATAAAAATTTATATAATATTTAACATTTTATTTTTAATTATTATTTATTATTATATTATATTTTATAATATATTAATATATATATATATATATATATATATGTATATATATAATGAATTACATAATCGATTATATATAGTATTATAATTATTTATAGGAAAGAGTTATTTTATTAATTGTTTTTAAATTTTGTTTATTATATATTTAATTATTATATTTTTTTAATTATTTATTATTTTAAAATCAAAATAATCATTTTTTATAGTTTATTTAATTGTAATTAAATTAATTTTTTGTAGTTAGAAAATGCATTTTTTGTATGAATCGTGAAAAGTATTGAAAGGAAAGTTTTTTTTTTTTTTTTT
>Ga0099824_1010514_pt1 | contig 10865 bp, 9 predicted proteins | sample SiratrowhiteBW_FD_76837 | JGI IMG/M metagenome (GOLD analysis project Ga0099824, IMG submission 76837) | Root nodule microbial communities of legume samples collected from California, USA - Siratro white BW | ecosystem: Host-associated > Plants > Roots > Nodule | place: USA: California... | reverse complement strand
CTTGGAGGCCAACGGCGGCGCTGCGCTCGCCATGACCAACTCCTTCGTCGCCACCGCAGCCGCCGCGCTGTCGTGGATGTTCGCGGAGTGGATCGTGAAGGGTCATCCGTCGGTGCTCGGCGTCATCTCCGGCGCTGTCGCGGGTCTCGTGGCCGTCACGCCCGCTGCCGGCTTCGCCGGCGTGATGGGTGCGATCGTCCTCGGTCTCGTCGTCGGCGTGGTCTGCCTGTTCTTCTGCACCGTCGTGAAGAACGCGCTCGGCTACGACGACTCCCTCGACGTGTTCGGCGTACACTGCATCGGCGGCATCGTCGGCGCCCTCGGCACCGGCATTCTGGTCAACCCGGCGCTCGGTGGTGCGGGCATCATCGACTACACCGCCATTCCGCCCAAGGTTGCCGATTACGACTTCGCGGCGCAGATGGTCTCCCAGCTCTGGGGCGTCTGCACCACGCTCGTGTGGTCGGGCGTCGGCTCGGCGATCCTCTACAAGGTCGTCGATGTGATCGTTGGCCTCCGCGCCAATGTCGAGAGCGAGCGTGAAGGCCTCGACATCACCGAGCACACCGAGCGCGCCTACAACATGTAACCGTCTCCTCCCGGGCGCGGTCTCCTAGGGGACCGCGTCCACAACTACGGTTCGGGCACATACCCGGCAATGCCCTGACCGTTGAGGGGCTCCAGCGCAAGCTGGAGCCCCTTTCTTTTGACCGGCGCGCTGAAGAAAAAGATTGCCATTCCGCGAAGCCGGCGCAGAAATATCGACCTCAAGAACAACAATCGGGAGGTCGTCATGCGTTTGGAAGGCGGATGCTATTGCGGCGAGGTGCGCTATGTCGCCGAGGGCGACCCGATGATGCAGGCGCAGTGCCATTGCCGCGAGTGCCAATACATCTCGGGCGGCGCACCCAACACCTTCATCGCGATGCCGGCGGCAGGCTTCACCTACATCACCGGCCAACCGAAGCAGTTCAGGCGCAAGGATCTCGAACGCGCCGTCACGCGCGAGTTCTGCGCCGAATGCGGCACCCATCTCGTGACCAAGGTTCCGGGCCTGCCGGCCGCAGTCGTGAAGGTCGGCACACTGGACGAGCCGGAAAAATTCAAGCCGCAGATGGCGATCTACACCTGCGACATGCAGGAGTTCCACACCATTCCCGCAGGCATGAAGGCCTTCGAGAAGCTGCCGGGGCACTAAGACCGAGCCGCGAAGGCGGTGCGCCCCTCCCGCAAGCAAGCGGGCGAGGTGGGAGCCGCCATGCATCCCGTTGTAATCCGGTCCCATTATTCCCGCTCTGGACGGGAGCGGCGGCCGATGGTTAATCGCGTCTTAACCTCGCCCTATCTATGGTGAACTGAACCGCTTCCCGCCGGCGCCTATGGTAGCGACCGGCCGTTCCAAGAGTGCTGGCGTCAAGAATGGCTATGACCGCTTCATCCCGTGCGCCGCAGGCCAGTGGAAGCTCCGATTCCGAGCGCTCGCCTTTCGTCCGGTTGAATGAGCTTTTGGCCCCGCATCAGCCGGGCAAGCCCTTGATTTCGCTTGCGGTCGGCGAGCCCCAGCATCCCGTGCCCGACTTCGTCGGCCCAGTGCTGGCCAAGCACATCGCCGAATTCGGCCGTTACCCCGCGAACAAGGGCACCGACCCGTTCCGCCACGCCGCCGGCGCCTGGCTGTCGTCGCGATTCAAGCTGCCGCGGCCGCTCGCCCCCGAGAGCGAGATTCTCGTCCTCAATGGCAGCCGCGAGGGGCTGTTCCTCGCCGCGATGGCGGCCGCGCGCTATGTCGGCCCGCGCCCCGGCAAGCCTGCGATCCTGATGCCGAACCCGTTCTATCCGGTCTATGGCGCCGGCGCGCTCGCAGCCGCTTGCGAGCCGGTCCATCTGCCGACAACGGTCGAGAACGGCTTCCTGCCCGATCTCGACGCCATCGATGAGGCGACGCTGGCGCGCACGGTGGCGTTCTATCTGGCCTCGCCCGCCAATCCGCAGGGCTCGGTCGCGAGGCCCGACTATTTCAAGCGACTGAAGCAGCTCGCCGATCGCTACGGCTTCGTGATCCTGAGCGACGAGTGCTATTCCGAGATCTACACCCGAGAGGCCCCCGGCAGCGCGCTGGAATGTGCCGGTCCCGATTTCACCCGCGTCGTTGCGTTCCAGTCGCTGTCGAAGCGCTCCAACCTGCCGGGCCTGCGCGTCGGCTTCGCCGCCGGCGACAAGAAATTCATCGGCATGTTCCTCGAGCTGCGCAACATCGCTGCACCCCAGGTGCCGGTGCCGCTCCAGCATGTCGCGACCGTCGCCTATCGCGACGAGGCGCATGTCGAGGAGAACCGCAGGCTCTACCGGATCAAGTTCGATCTCGCCGACCAGATCATCGGCAATCGTTACGGCTATCGCCGCCCCGATGCCGGCTTCTGCGTCTGGCTCAACACCTCAGAAGTCGGCGACGACGTGTCGGTGACACTCAAGCTCTTCAAGGAAGCAGGCGTGCGCGTGGTGCCCGGCAGCTTCTTGGCGCGACAGCAGCCCGACGGATTCAATCCCGGCGCGGGCTACATCCGCCTCGCGCTGGTGCAGGATGGCGAGACGACGGCGCAGGCGCTGCACCGTCTGGTCGAGACTCTGGGTTAGGCGGGGCCCGTGAGCATGTCGGCAATCGAACGTGTCATTCCACTGGTCGCTCATCTGCCGCCCTCGATCCGCGAGGGGCTGGCGCGGCGCATGCGCGAGCTTACCGGGCTTGGCATGATCGCGCTGGCAGGTGTCGCCTCGGCGGCGCTGATGACGTGGTCGGTGCAGGATCCCAGCCTCAGCCACGCCACCTCGCGGCCGATCCGCAACATTCTCGGCTATGCCGGCGCCATCGGCGCCGACCTCGCGATGCAGATCCTCGGGCTCGGCGCGATCATGCTGGTGCTGACGGTTGCGGTCTGGGGCTGGCGCATGATGACGCATCGCCCGTTCGACCGCGAGGCGCTGCGGCTCGGCTCCTGGATTCTCTGCACGGTGATCGCGGCGGGCTTCGTCGGCTGCTGGCCGCATGGCGGCGCATGGCCGCTGCCGACCGGACTCGGCGGCGTGGTCGGCGATGCCCTGGTGCGCGCGCCCGCCGTGATTTTCGGACCGGCCGGCACGATCTATCGCATGGTGCTGGGCACGATCCTGTTCGCCGCGCTGGCCGCGACCTTCCTGATCGCCTGCGGCCTCGGCGCACGCGAGCACGACGACGAGCTTGCGGAGATCGAGAATGACGACAAGCCGCTCGACGAGGACGAGGAGAGCGATCGCGGCTCCGTGTCGCTGGGCTGGCTGTTCCATGCGCTGATGAGCACGAAGGCCCGGCTGATCTGGCTACTGGGCGCTGCCTACCGCGCGCTGGTCTCGAGCGGACCGAAGACCAAGGCCGCTCAGTTCAGCCGCCAGGAGCCGAATCTCGGCGGCGGCCGCGCCGCACCCTCGATCTCGCCGCAGGCCGAGGACGAGGACTACGAAGACGAGCACGAGGAAGAAGAGGTCGAGGAGGAGGAAGAGGAGGAGCCCGCCGCGCGCGCCCCGAAGAAGAAGGCTGCGACGAAGACCGCTTCCAAGAAATCCTCCGACAAGTTCGATCTTCCGTCCGTCTCCATGCTGGCCGCGCCGAAGGCTGGCGATCGCCAGCCGCTGCGCAAGGCCGAACTGGAGACCAATTCCCGTTCGCTCGAAGGCGTGCTGCAGGATTTCGGCGTGCGCGGCGAGATCGTGAAGGCCAATCCGGGCCCCGTGGTCACGCTGTACGAGCTGGAGCCGGCGCCCGGCATCAAGTCCTCGCGCGTGATCGGCCTTGCCGACGACATCGCCCGCTCGATGAGCGCGCTCTCGGACCGCGTCGCCGTCGTGCCCGGCCGCAACGCGATCGGCATCGAGCTGCCGAACGCGCATCGCGAGAAGGTTTACCTGCGCGAATTGCTGGTGGCGAAGGAAGCGACCGACACGGTCGCGAAGCTGCCGCTCTGCCTCGGCAAGACCATCGGCGGCGAGCCCGTCATCATCGACCTCGCCCGCACGCCGCACATGCTGATCGCCGGCACCACCGGCTCGGGCAAGTCGGTCGCGATCAACACCATGATCCTCAGCCTGGTCTACCGGCTGCGCCCCGATCAGTGCCGGCTGATCATGGTCGATCCGAAGATGCTCGAACTCTCCGTCTATGACGGCATTCCCCATCTGCTCACGCCCGTCGTGACCGACCCCAAAAAGGCGGTGGTCGCGCTGAAATGGGCCGTGCGGGAGATGGAGGAGCGCTACAAGAACATGGCCAAGCTCGGTGTGCGTAACATCGACGGCTACAACACGCGCCTGCTCGAATTGAAGGCCAAGGGCGAGGAGCCGACGCGCACGGTGCACACCGGCTTCGACAAGGAGACCGGCAAGGCGATCTACGAGGAAGAGAAGCTCTCGCTCGATCCGCTGCCCTACATCGTCATCATCGTCGACGAAATGGCCGACTTGATGATGGTCGCCGGCAAGGACATCGAAGGCGCGGTGCAGCGTCTCGCGCAGATGGCGCGCGCCGCCGGCCTGCACGTGATCCTGGCGACGCAGCGCCCGTCGGTCGACGTCATCACCGGCACCATCAAGGCGAACTTCCCGACCCGCATTGCCTTCCAGGTCACCTCCAAGATCGACAGCCGCACCATCCTCGGCGAGATGGGCGCCGAGCAGCTGCTCGGCCAGGGCGACATGCTCTACATGGCCGGCGGCGGCCGCATCAGCCGCGTGCACGGTCCGTTCGCTTCCGACGAGGAAGTCGAGAAAGTGGTGCGTCACCTCAAGACGCAGGGGCAGCCGGAATATCTCGAAGCCGTCACCGCAGAAGAGCCGACCGAGGACGAGGACGGCGCCGTGTTCGACGCCACCGGCATGGGCGGGGATGGCGGCGGCGATCTATTCCAGCAGGCGGTTGCGATCGTCAAACGCGATCGCAAGGCTTCGACCAGCTACATCCAGCGCCGCCTGCAAATCGGCTATAATCGCGCCGCGTCTCTGATGGAGCGCATGGAACTGGAAGGCATCGTCGGTCCCGCCAACCACGCCGGCAAGCGCGAGATTTTGGTCGAGGAAGAAGACAGCCATATGTGAGGCGAGGAGCCTCTGAAACCTAATTTCACGCAAAATCGATATCTGCTTTTGCCCGAAATCACGCTAAAAGGCGCCCAGCCATACAGGACGACGCGTTGATCAGACATCCGGACATTCGATTCGCTGCCCTCATCGCCGCGCGAAGCGCGCGCGTGGCCGGCATGCTTCTCGTCACCGCCGCGATGGTGACCGGTGCGACGCTCGCGCAGACCGTGCCGGTGCCGAAGCCTGCGCCGAAGGGCCGCGATGGCGCTCCGGCCGGCAGTGGCCCAGCCGTCACCGGCGCGACGCAGACCCCGCCGAATCCGGTGATTCCGGATCCGCGGCGCAACGTGCCGAGCAGCATCTTCCAGACCTTCGATGCCAACCAGAAGGCACAGGCCGCCAAGGTCAGCGCCTATCTGTCGTCGCTTCAGACATTGGTCGGGAATTTCGTCCAGGTCGGCCCCGACGGCAGCAAGACGCAGGGCGATTTCTACATCCAGAAGCCGGGCAAGGTACGCTTCGAATATGACGCGCCGAGCCCGATCGACATCATCGCCGACGGTTCGTCCCTGGTGGTGCGCGATCGCAAGCTCGCGACCCAGGACGTCTATCCGCTGTCGCAGACGCCGCTGCGCTTTCTCTTGTCCGACCGCATCGACCTGATGAAGGACACCAACGTCGTCAACGTCTCGGCCGACGACGTCTATGTCAGCGTCACCATCGAGGAGAAGCAGGCGCTGGTCGGCACCAGCCGGCTGCTCCTGATGTTCGGTGCCAAGGACGGCCAGCTCAAGCAGTGGACGGTCACCGATCCGCAGGGCTATGACACCACGATCGCGGTCTACAATCTGGATTCGAGCAAGAAGCTCGATCCCAGCATGTTCAAGATCGATTTCACCAATTACGGCCCGTCGCCGGGTTGAGAGCTGATGGGTTGCTCCGACGGTCGTCATGCCCGGGCTTGTCCCGGGCATCCACGTTTTGGGTCCTACAAAAAGGCGTGGATGGCCGGGTCAAGCCCGGCCATGACGGATGGAGTTTGTTAGATCGTCCCCATGCGTCTTTCCCTGACAACCTGGAACATCAATTCGGTGCGGCTGCGCATCGATCTGGTCGCGAAATTTCTCAAGAGCGCGCGGCCGGAGGTGCTGTGCCTGCAGGAGACCAAGTGCATCGACGACGCCTTTCCGATGAAGCGCTTCAAGCGGCTCGGCTACGAGCACGTCGCGCTGAACGGTCAGAAGGGCTATCACGGCGTCGCCATCGTCTCGAAGATTCCGTTCGAATCGAAGGACATCCGCACCTTCTGCGATAAGGTGGATTCGCGGCACATCTCGGTGTCGTTCGGCGAGAACGCGGGCATCGCAAAGCCGCTGGTGCTGCATAATTTCTACGTGCCCGCGGGCGGCGACATTCCCGATCCCGCGCTGAACGAGAAATTCGACCACAAGCTTCGCTTCCTCGACGAGATGACGGCGTGCGAGCCGCTGCATCCGCGCGGTGAGGATCGCCATATCCTGGTCGGCGATCTCAACGTTGCCCCGCACGAGAACGACGTCTGGTCGCACAAGCAGCTTCTGAAAGTCGTCTCGCACGCGCCCGTCGAAACCGAGAAGCTGAAGGCGGCACTCGCCGCCGGCGAATGGGTCGACGTCGCGCGCGAGCGCATTCCGATGTCGGAGAAGGTCTATACGTGGTGGAGCTACCGCTCCGCCGACTGGACCGTCGGTGACCGCGGCCGCAGGCTCGATCACATCTGGGTCTCGCGCGCGCTGAAAGACGCGGTGCAGGATTTCAGGATTCTGCGCGACGCGCGCAGCTGGGAGCGGCCGTCGGATCACGTGCCTGTCACGGTGACGCTGGAGGTGTGAGGCCCTGTCATTGCGGGGCGCGCGGAGCGCGAGCTGTGGTGCGCCCGGAATGACGAGCGGAGAGAGCTACGACGTCAGCTTCGCGCCCGCCATCAAGATATCGCTGGCGATCTGGCTGGAGCGCACCGCGAATTCGTCGCGCAGGCGTACGGCCGCGGCGGGATCGCTTTCGAGCACACGCTGGAACAGGCTGCGTGCGACGCGGATGACGGAGGAATGCTCCAGCGCGATCGCGCTCGACGGCCGCTTCATCGGCACCACCAGCGCGAGCTCGCCGATCAGCGCGCCGGGACCTGCGATCATCTCGGCGCCGGCGCCGTCCTCAACCCGGAAGGCGCCGCGCTGGACCACGAAGCCGGCATCGGCGGCGTCGCCGAGATTGAACAGGACGTCGCCGCGGACGAAATCGCGCTGCTCGGAACCGATCGCCAGCATGCGCAACGAGGCGTCTCCCAACAGCCGCAGTGTCGGGACACGCTCGAGAAGCGCTACGTCGTCGTCGATTGACATTCAGGTCCGAGGCTCAAGGGCACGCCATCTAAAACGATTCGCGCGCCCCCGAAGCGTATCACGGCACCAGCTTGTAGCCACCGGCTTCCGTGACCAGGATTTCCGGGTTGGCCGCATCCTTCTCGATCTTCTGGCGAAGGCGATAGATGTGGGTTTCCAGCGTATGGGTGGTGACGCCGGAATTATAGCCCCAGACCTCCTGGAGCAGGGTCTCGCGCGACACCGGCATCTGGCCGGCGCGGTAAAGGAAACGGAGAATGGCGGTTTCCTTCTCGGTGAGGCGGACCTTGCGCGCATTGGCCGCGGTCAGCATCTTCGAGCCCGGGCGGAAGGAGTAGGCGCCGACCGAGAACACCGCGTCCTCGCTGGCCTCGTGCTGGCGAAGCTGGGCGCGGATGCGGGCCAGCAGAACGGCGAAGCGGAACGGCTTTGCCACATAGTCGTTGGCGCCGGATTCCAGGCCCAAGATCGTGTCGGAATCGGTGTCATGCCCGGTCAGCATGATGATCGGCGCCTTGAAGCCGCCCTTCCGCAAGGAGCGGACAACCTCGCGGCCGTCGGTGTCGGGCAGTCCGACATCCATCAGGACGAGATCGGGAGAATTGGCTTTGGCGGCGCTCGCACCCTTGGCGCCGGTATCGACGGCGGAAGCCTCGAATTCTTCGTGTAGCGATAATTGCTCCACCAACGTATCGCGCAGATCGGTATCGTCATCCACGATCAGGATCTTGCGGGCATTGGCCATGGGGGGTCATCCTTTTAGGTCCGGCTCGGCGCGCATCCATGCCGCACCCAGCCGCGAGGGAAAGTTTAGGGTCGCCGTTATTATTATTGTTCGTGTTGAAGTAGTGGGCTGTTACCGATTCACAAGCCAGAACCACTCTAACTCAGAATATCAGGGCGTTTTGATGAATGTCCTGTAATGAATCCGACATTCCACGTTCACATGAAAAATAAAGCAGCATCAGTTGGTTACGCCAGGAATCGAAGCGCCAGGCCGCTCTCCGCGATCCGTGTTAGGCCTGCCGCCGGCAATCCGCTCAGGGGTTGGCTGACGGCCGGAGCACTGACCATCCCGGTGGCGCTGGGGCGGGGCGGCATTCTGGCCAACAAGCGCGAGGGCGACGGCGGCACCCCCAGGGGCAGCTTCCGTCCGATGCGGTTGTGGTGGCGGGGTGACCGGCACAGCCGGCCCCAGACGTTCTTGCCGACGCGGATGATCACCGGCGTGGACGCCTGGTGCGAGGATCCACGGGATCGTCACTACAACCGGAGCATCCGGCTCGGCGAGGGGCAGGGCGGTGACCGGCTCAAGCGGGCAGACCATCTCTACGACTTCATCATCGAGATCGACCACAACACGCGACCACGCATCGCCGGCCGCGGCAGTGCGGTGTTCTTGCACCTCGCCCGCGACAATTTCGGCCCGACCGCGGGCTGCGTCTCCATGACCAAATCTGCGATGCTGCAATTGCTGCGGCGCTTGGGTCCGCGAACAAAAATCATCATCGGGTGAGGGGCATGCTCGACGAGGATCCACGGGATCGTCACGACAACCAGAGCATCCGGCTCGGCGAGGGGCAGGGCGGTGACATTTGTGTAGGCGCGGCACACTCCGCCATCATTGCGAGCCCATCTCTCTCCACACGTCATTGCGAGGCGCCCTTGCGGCGAAGCAATCCAGAATCTTTCCGCGGGGGGACTCTGGATTGCTTCGCTTCGCTCGCAATGACGAAATCGACAGAGTTAGGGCAACATCGGCCCTCGCCGACGGCAGCTAACGATGCCCGAAGATCGCGCTGCCGACGCGCACATGGGTAGCGCCCAACATGATGGCGGTCGCAAAATCCGCGCTCATGCCCATCGAGAGATTCTTCAACCCGTTGCGCGCGGCGATCTTTGCGGTCAGCGCAAAATGCGCCGCTGGCGGCTCGTCGACCGGCGGTATGCACATCAGTCCGGAGATCGTCAGCCCATAAGTGTCGCGGCAGCTTGCAAGGAACGCGTCGGCCTCGCCGGGCGCGACGCCGGCCTTCTGCGGCTCCTCGCCGGTATTGATTTGGACGAAGAGCTGCGGGTGCTTGTTCTGGGATTCGATTTCCTTGGCTAATGCTTGGCAAATGCTCGGGCGATCGACCGAATGGATGGCGTCGAACAGCGCGACCGCGTCTTTCGCCTTGTTGGATTGCAGCGGCCCGATCAGATGCAGCGCGATATCGGGGTAAACAGACGTTAACGCCGGCCACTTGCCTTTGGCCTCCTGCACCCGATTCTCGCCGAATACGCGCTGCCCGGCGGCGATAACCGGGGTAATTGCATCCGCCGCGAAAGTCTTGGACACCGCAATCAGCGTCACGGCAGCACGATCACGCTGTGCGTCCCTGCAGGCGCGTGCAATTTCGGCTTCAACCGCGGCAAGCGCGTTTGGTGAATGGCCGGTTACCGGCGCGGCATTGGCTTCTGTCATGACGTCTCTTGGCTGTTCGTAGCCCGGAGTTAAGTCCAATTTTACCGAGTTCAAGAAACAGTTTTTGAACCCTTCGCTTTACCTTAGCCCATGGGGTGGTAGCGAAGATGGCAAGCGTCAGTCTCAACCGCAAACGAGCGAAACTCAAGCAGGTTCTCGGAATCCGGGCGCGGCTCGCGTTGCTCGCGGTGATTCTTGTGGCGCCCTTGATGCTCGAGCGCATCCGTTCGCTCGAAAACACGCGCGCGCGGCAGATCGCGCAAGCTGCGGCCGAATTCACCACGGTGGCAAGGCACAGCGCCGATGCGCAGCGTGAGGTGATCTCGTCGGTCGAGACCATCCTGAAATCGGAAGCCTTCATCCGTGCCTCCGCCGGCGGCATCAGCAAGAGCTGCGACGTGCTGCGCGCAAGTCTGCCGTCGAACCTTCCCTGGATCCGCACGCTTCTGATCGCCGGCCATGACGGGCGCATCCAATGCGCCACCAACAACATGTATGTCGGCCTCGATCTCAGTGACCGGCCGTACTTCCAGCAGGCACAGGAAACCGGCGGCTTCATACTGAGCGACTTCATCATGTCGCGGCCGGTGCCGTCACCGACGGTCATGGCGGTTTATCCGGTCTCCGCCTTCAGCGGGGTACCTGATGCCGTCGTGCTCGCCACCGTCAATCTCGACTGGATGTCGAAGGTCATGAGCAATCTGGGCGGTCGTGCCGGCATCACCGCGGTGCTGGTCGACAGCGCGGGCACCGTGCTGGCGGCTCCGGCCGATCAGCACAGCGCAGTCGGCCGTCCGCTCGACAACATGCCGCTGATGTCCGCGATCGCCGACAAGGCGCTGCGGTCCGACCAGGACGAGGGTTCACTGTCTTTCCTCGCCGCCGACGGCTCCCGCCGTGCGGTCAGCTTT
>Ga0099824_1010513_pt1 | contig 10865 bp, 7 predicted proteins | sample SiratrowhiteBW_FD_76837 | JGI IMG/M metagenome (GOLD analysis project Ga0099824, IMG submission 76837) | Root nodule microbial communities of legume samples collected from California, USA - Siratro white BW | ecosystem: Host-associated > Plants > Roots > Nodule | place: USA: California... | reverse complement strand
ACACAGTCAATCGATTGAATAAAGAATTTTCATTCTCTACTTCAAGAATAAATCAGATTTGCGAAAAGTTTTCAAAGTTCAATTCACCCCCCCTCTTGAACTCGGTCTAAACCTTATTTTACACATTTAAGGAAAAAAAAACCCACACAAAATGGCTGAAATAATTCGTGCAACCCCAAGGGATGTTAAACAGAACATTGATTCAAGAATTTAGTACAAACTACTCACGAACTACCCATTTTTATTTTTGTTCTAACTTTTGCGAAATGTTTCTTTCAATTCCTTTCAACTTTTCTTGGCTTTTTCAACACATATATGTTGCATTAATTCAGAGTAATAACCCCATGAAATTTCTTTTTGAGTTTATGATTATTGAAAACAATTTCCAAAAGACAACCAAAGAAAAAAATATTACAACACTTGAATCTTAATGTTTATGGGTTTCAAATCTTCCAAACATGTTACCTTAATAAAAATTTCAAAATGATATTTAAAACTTTTAAAAATCTAGAAAAATTTAAGAAAGAAACAAGAACTCAAAGAAACTATAAGGAACACAAGAATGCAAAATTAACTAAGCATCAATATCATACCCATTTTTTAGAAAAAAGTTTGGCCAATTTTATAGATTTGGACACAATGAATTGATTAACAGAGTAAAGTTATGAAACAAAACAAAAAACACATGGAAAACAACTCAAAGATCATTCATCCAAAGATAAATCAAACAAGAAAATCGAAATTCGACATGCAAATAGAACTGGGTTTCATACTCATTCTTGAAGAACACTTACTTTGAATGTGATGAACACCTCCTTGGAATGGCCTGATCTTCTAGCTCTTGACACTAAATGGTATGACTTTATATGTATTTTTAGAATGTTGGAAGGATCTTTATCTACTCAAAAGTAGATGAAGGAGAAAACCTCTATGGGAGAAGAAACATTCAAGGCGTAACAAGAAGCATTCGTGGACATAGGAGATGATTAGCATTCAGTAATGCATGAAAATACATAAGGAAACAAGAAGAAGTAAAAGAATGAGAGTAAAAATGGATTAAAGAGTGGAAAAATGGAAGAACACACCACCTTTAATTAATAGTTCCAAGGATTCACCACTTGAAAAAACTTCTCAAGATAAAAACCAAAACAAAATAAAAGACAACTCTAACTCTACAAATTCTTATGAAGAGATTTTATTCAATTTCGAATTCATTCTTATCATTACAAAGAGAGAAACCATACATATATAGATGGAAATTTCATCCAAGAGAAGAAGAAGGGACATGAAAGTGTAGTTAACTTTGTTAACTCACTTAACTATATTTAACAAAAGTAATCCCTTGAAATTAGGGAATGTGCATGGTTGTTTCCTAGATTTAAGGAATGTAATGATGACAAAATGATTAATACAACAACAAAAGAACGAAGGAAAAACATTTCCTTAAAAGAACTTGCTAGGAAAAGGTGTTGAGAACCAAGAGCTTAAGTTTAATCAGACTTAAAAACATGCAAATCTAAGCAATCCAAATGGCACTTTGGAAAAGTTCCAACTGGACAAATCACAAGGTCAAGGGCCAAAAAGCTAAAGGACACATTGAGTGGGCTGGTTCAAGACATTTGGGCTAAGCAAACAAATTTGAAGATGCACTTTGAACCTGATTTCGTTCTTAATTTGATATGGGCTGATGAGAGATTAAATGAAGGAGTTTTGGGCCAAAAACAATCCAATTGAAGCATAGGGTCCATATGCCATGTGCCACCAGAGTAAGTTTAAGTGTAAATAGGCTATTTTCGGCTAAGATTAAATTTTGAAGAGTCAGCCGTTATTCTAGACGAATTTTAAATTTTGTTTTGATGTATTTTGATTAATTTTCCATAGGTCTTAGAGTAGTCCTGCTTAGTAAATTATGTTTTTCGTATTTCCATTTTATGTAATTAATTAGTCATCTGAAAGTTTGCCAAAAGGTTGTTGGTGCATTAAATTTGGAGGCTTCTGGGCTAATGAGGAGTCATGTCAGATTTTAGAAGGTAACAAAAGTCTATTTATGTCAGAAAACACATCTAAACAGGGAGTTGAATTTGAAATATGAATTATATTTTGAAAATTTTAGAAGTGAGAGTTTCTCTCTTGAGTTCTTCATTGGACCTGCAAACTTATAAAGGGCTGATCAATCTTGTAGCGTTTCTTCATACTTTAGAGTCTTTCTTGTGTTCTACAATGCAGGGGTTCTGAGTAGATCATCCTAAATCTGAATACTTAGAGATCTTAGGGAATTCAAATACTCTTTGTTGTGGGTTCTGAGGTTTATTCCTAACCGGGTCTTAATAAAACTTTTCTTTCAAAAATATATTTGGGCTGATGTTGTTAATACAACATGTTACGTGCTTAACCGAGTGCTTATTATGCCGATTCTCAAGAACACCCCTTATGAGTTGTATAAATGTAGAAAGCCCAATATTAGTCATCTAAAACTTTTTTATTACAAGTGTTTTGTGTTGAATAATGGCAAAGAGAACCTTTACAAGTTTGATGCAGAAGCTGATAAAGGTTTCTTAGGATATTCATTTAATAGTCATCCATATCGTGTCTACAATAAAAGGCTCATGACAGTAGAAGATTATGTGCATGTTTTGTTTGATGAATATAATCATGAGACACAAGTGCCTTCTAAGACTGATGCAGAAGAAAAGGTGACTTCGGATATTTTCTCAATGTTCAAGATGAATCGTTCAAAAAAATCCTGTTGAATGCAGTGAATCTGTTGCTGAGCCATAATCTCATGCAGATCTTCCTAAAGAGTGGAGGATTCTTAGAGACCTCTCTCTTGATAATGTCATTGGCCAAATTAAGTAGGGAGTATCTACCAGACATTCATTGTACAATTTCTCTGATATTATGGCTTTTTGCTGACAAATTGGACCTAAAAATGTGTGTAATGCCTTAAAAGATGAAAATTGGATTTCTGTAATGCATGAAGAAGTTTGTAATATGTAATGTTTGGATGCTTGTGCCTAGAACAAGAGAAAAGAACGTAATGGTACTAAATGGCTTTTTAGAAAAAAAATGGAGGAATTAAGTGTTATCACTAGGAATAAAGCTAAGTTGGTGGCTAAAGGTTATAATGAAGAAGAAGATATTGATTTTTATGTGACATATTCACTTGTTCCTAAATTAGAAGTTGTGATATTATTTCTTGCTTATGCTTGCATGAGTGGTTTTAAACTTTTTTAGATAGATTTCAAAAGTTCTTTTTTTAATATATTTATAAATGAAGAAGTATATGTTTCATAGTGATATGAGTTGATATGTGTTTTTTGTATGTTGGGGTTCTTGATTAACTCAAAGAGTTGAAGGAGATCTCCACAGGAGAAGAAACATTAAAGGCACAATAAGAAGCATTCATGGAGGTAAAAGATGGTTAGCATTCAACAATCTAAGAAAATGCATAAGAAACCAAGAACATGTAAAAGAATGAAAGTAAAAATGGATTATTAAGGAAAAGAAAAGTGGAAGAACACCCCACCTTGAATCAATGATTGCAAAGATAAGTGCAAAAGGTTCAACACTTGAAAAAGCTTCTCAAGATAAGAACCAAAATAATAGAAGAGACAAATCTAACTCACAAATTCTCATAAAGATATTTCATTCAATTTTGTAAAACAAGTTTAGGCCGAGTTCAAGAGGGAGGTGAATTGAACTTTCAAAAACTTTCGCAAAAATACCTTTTTATAAATTGAAGAATGAAAGTTCTTTATTAAAAACTACTAAAAAATAATATTCAGAAGTGCAAAGCAAAAGATGTGTAAATTCCGGAACAAAATCAATCAATTAACTATTTAATAGAACTGGAAACAACACCAAGCAGTTTACTGAAAGCACAAAAGTAATCAATTGAATACAATACACTCAGTCAAAGAGTAACCAGTAAATGCACTTAACAGAAATGTGAATCTTAGTCAAATTAGTAAAAGCACAAGAATCAAAGGCAGAGACAATTTATTGTTTTTAGAAAATATTTCAGAATAATACAACAACAATCAGATGAAGAGAATTCACAGTAAACTTAGATCAATTGAACAATAATGAAATTCAGATTAATAGACAACACAAGAAACAATAATTGTTCCAAGAAAAAAAACTTGTTTCAAGAAATTTAAACAATTAACCAGTAATTACTAATACTGGAAGACACGCAAGCAAGATCACGAACAGGTTCAGTCAATTATACAGATGAATTAACAAATCCAAAGAACACAAAATATCACCAGTATAATGAACAATCAATTATGCGTGAAAAATAGTTAATTGAAAGATCAAGAACAGAAACGATAAGTGTTCAAGAAGAGAGAAAGAAAGATCAAGAACACAAGATTTTATACTTGTTCACCCTTCCTCAAGGGCTACGTCTAGTCCTTTACCAACTAGCAAAGAGTTCCACTAAAAAGATCACCAAGATCAGGTTTACACAAATTTACAACACTTGCAACCCGCAAGCAACCACTGCTCCCAACAGTAAACAACCTACTAAACCCTACAATAGTTGTCTAACAAATGCAGAACCTAATGCACTAAACTTGTTACAATTACAACCCCTATGTAATTCGTAACACAACACTCACAATACAATAAGGATCAATCAATGAAACAATTACAGTAGTGAATCCACTCAATAGATTACAAATGTATTAAGAACATAGTAGAAACACTTAGCTCTGGATTAAAATCACAGTATCATGAATTAACATCCAAAGCAATGCTCCAAGATTAGTGTTCTTTATGAAAATTGATTGCTAAAAGATCTCAAGGTCTTCGCGCGATTTTCTCTCTTGAAAATTTCATAAGTATTCGCTCAAATGAGTTAGTTTTTTTGAACTCACATGCTTGACCTTTATATAAGAAAACTGGTGATAAGTCCTGTTAAAATTTCAATCGATTGTATCAATCGGTCAATCGATTGAATTTTTCTGTGACTTAGAACAAAATTCATCAAGATTCTGAAAATAATTTACTGAAATCCTTTCTGAAATGGTTTTTCAAAATCTGAATTAACCTTATTTAAAACCATTTATTAATTTGATCAAGCAAAATTAAATTTTGAAGCTTACTTTGAATTATGAAACATGCAACATATGATTTTAACCAAGACCAAACTCTCTCTCACACACACAACCTAAGTATAAGACCAAAACTCCAATAAGCTCTATGAATCTTCATGTAATCCACGTAGCTAGTAATGATCCAATGTAGACTCCATTCTTGTGTAGATTTCATCAAATCATATATTAGCTTGTGGTGCTAACAATCTCACCCAATTTGATGAAAGCAAACAAGTGTGTGTTGAGTCGCATTTCTTCAACCTGAATAAACTGAACTCTTGAACTGTTGATTAGTAATTTGTAATCTCAACAGGTTCAGAGCAAAAGTAAAATGATTTGATTCAACTGAAACAATTAATTGTTTTTCCTTAGGTTTTCAAACCAGTTTAAATCAGACTTTTCTGAAAGCATGTAATTGCTCCCCCATACTCCATTGTCCCTTCAAAGTATGTAAAGAAAATTAAACAGTATTAGAAATAGGCTCAGTATTAACGACATAAATACATAACTTCATTAGATATTACGTATTCGGGTTACATATATGAATTATGGGCAACCGGATTTTACAACATTGGACAGGGTAAGACTTCATCATTCAACCTGTCGCAACCGGGATCACAATGGGATGATCAAAAAATAAATTTTATTAAATATTTAAATTTGTGATTGGAGTCGCCACCATAGTTTATTATGGAAAACCATAGAAAAACCAAAATTAAAATGTCTACGAACAGATTCAAGATTCGAAAGTCGGTTACGTGTGGGGAAGGTATTAACACCCCCACGACGCCCGTCCTAAGACGATATCTTTAATTAAATAAGAAAATGAGTATGGTTTAATAAAATGTTATTTTTCTCAAAAATACATGATAACAATAAAGAAGCAATTAAAAAAACGCAAATGCTAATAAAAATAAATAAAGAAAATATTAAAAAAGCAATTAAAAATAAATAAATAAATAAAGAAATAATAAAGACAATTGAAGACTAACAAATAAATAAATATAAAAACAATAAAGATACAATAAGAATGGATAAATAAAACAAAAAAAAACAAATAAAAATCAAAATAAAAGATAAAAAAGAAAATAATAAAAGGTGCCATAAACAGTAAATAAAAGATGCAAAAGAAAAAATAAATAAAAACAAAATACAAATATGAAACAAATAAAAATAAATAGAATAAAAATAATGCAAATAAAACAAAGAAAATATTTTTTATTTTTTTGGCGCGACAATGATTGATCTTGGTCCTACGTATCCATGATAAAAAATTAGGGTTTACGTAGTTCTAATTTTTTAGATTGGTTTGTTATGGTTGTTGGTATTTATCCTTTTTTTTATTTTTGAAAATTTTGTTTTATTAATTTTTTTTAAAAGAAAGTTTTATATTTTTCTATTTTTGAAAATTGTTTCACATTTTTTATTAAAGAAAAACTGTTTTATTTATTTTATTTATTTTTTCCAAAAATTCATAATTCCTTAAGTTTTTAGGAAGCATTTTATATTCTCCACGAGAATTTGAAAATGTTTTATATTTATTTATTAAAAAAAAATCAAAGCGATAAGGGCTTAATCTCATGGTACCATAGTAGCTCTCAAACCTGGCAATCACATGTGCATATAAAGTATATGAGATCAAGCAATCATAACATACCAGTTGAAGATGCTCAAAAAACGTGTTCCCTTTTCACTAACAACTTTTGAAAATGTTTTATAATTTTTATTTATTTTTTTAAAAAAATCAAAGCGATAAGGGTTAAATCTCAGGGTGTCATAGTAGCTCTCAAACAAGGCAATCACATAGCAATCAAGACATACCAGATGAAGATCCTCAAAATACGTGTTCCCCTTTGATTAAGAACTTTTGAAATTTTTTTATATTTTTTAAAAAGATCAAAGTGATAAAGGCTGAATGTCAGGGTACCATAGTAGCTCTCAAACAAGGTGTTGCAACCGGGGTCACGACGGGGACGGCGAACAAAATAAAATTATTATTTTCAAAATAGAGGAGTCGCCATCATAGTTTATATGGAAAACTATGGAAAAATCGGAAAAGGATAAGGCAAGTCCGTGAAAATCGAATTTTGGGTCCGGGAGTGGGTTACGTGTGGGGAAGGTATTAGCACCCCACAACGCCCGTCCTAAGACGATACCTTTAATTATATAAATAAAATCAGTGTAATTTTTAAAATGTTTATTTTCCCAAAATATATGAGACAAAAATGATGATAAAAATAAACAAAAATATTTTTTATTTTTGGAAAGAGCCCGACAAGGTTTGACCTTGCTCATACGTATCTCCATCAGGAATGGAGAATCAGGGTTACGTAGTTCTTTGGATAAGATTGTTTGTCGGGTTGATAGTTTTATTGGTGACATTTTTGTAATTAATTTTTTGATATTTGATATTAAAATTATTTATTTCCAAAGTTTCATATTAAATATCACCTGACGCGTGTGACCATTTGATATTTAAGAAACATTTGGAATAATAATATTAAATATCGTATGACGCATATGGCCATTTGATATCTAATATTATATTAAAAAAATAATATTCCAAAATTTTATTTCTAAAGTTTGTATTAATTATCGTATGATGCATTCTGCCATTTGATATTTAAAAACTTTAGAATAATAATATTAAGTATCGTATGACGCGTGTGGCCATTTGATATCTAACATCATTAGAAAATATAATATCCTAAAATTTTATTTCTAAAGATTTATATTAAATATCGTGTGACGCGTGCGGCCATTTGATATTTAAGAAAAATTTGGAATAATAATATTATATATCGTATGACGCGTGTGGCCATTTGATATTTAACATTGTTAGAAAATATAATATCCTAAAATTCTATTTCCAAAGTTTTATATTAAATATCGTGTAACACGTGCGGCCATTTGATATTTAAGAAAGATTTGAAATAATAATATTAAATATCGCATGACGCGTGTGGCCATTTGATATTTAACATTATTAGAAAATATAATATCCCAAAATCTTATTTCCAAAGTTTTATATTAAATATCGTATGACGCGTGCGACCATTTGATATTTAAAAAAACTTTAGAATAATAATATTAAATATCGTATGACGCGTGCGGTCATTTGATATCTAACATTATTAGCAAATATAATTTCCCAAAAATTATTTATAAAGTTTGAGTATCCCAATTTAATTTTTATTAAAATAATAAAAGTAATAATAATTATGACACAATAAAATAAAAAAATAAAACGTGCAAGATATAAGCTTAAAATATGGAGGTACACAAATAAAAAGGGTTGTAGTTTTGGGCTGGCCCCAAAGGCGCATAATAATTTTTTATTAATTTTTTTGTGGTGCAATGGTAATGTGAGGGGTACGAATAGTTTTTATTGTTGTTTTTTTAGGTTGGTGGTGCAATGGTAATGTGGGGGTGCGAATAGAATGACCCAACTCCTAAACCCTAAACCCTAAGCCACCATCACCTTTCTTCACTCATGATGAACCAAAAGTGAAGACGACAATGAGGAAGGAGCGACGGTGGCACTTGGTGAGGAGCGGTGGCGGCGGCGACGAGGAGTGGTGGCGGTGCGGTTTTTTTTGGGCAAACATAATTGAATCTTGGTGCAATTTTGGTGGATTTTAGGGGCTGTTTTTTAGGTGTTTTGGATAGTGGAAAGTGGTGTAGTGAAGGGTTATAGTAAAAGGTTATGGAAGAAGGATTTCATGGAGGAGAGAGTGTGACTATATTTGGTTTAAAAGGTGGAACATGCATGGTGGCATTAAAGTGGGATAAAAAAAGGAATTGAAAGTTTTTTCTTATGTTAGCACACTTATCATACGAGAACCAAGCAACAACAAAATCATAAATCTTAAATACATGCCAATTTTAAATTCTAAAAACATACCTGAAACTTGATTCCTCAAAGCTTGATCTCTAAAAAAAACTACTTCTCTTTTCTAAAAAAAGATGCTCATTTCTCCTTTTTCTTATGTCTCTCTGTATTTTTCTCTTAATATTTCTCTCTCCTTCCTCCTCTTTTCCTTTATATCATGGGATAATTTATAATATGAATAATAGCAGTTATCAGAGAAGTGGCTTACGGGGAAAAATGATTGTGGAAAGTGGTGAGGAATGGTTTCACCACGTATTTTTTTTTGTTATTATTATTTCTTTATATTATTTTATTATTAAAAGAAAGTAGTTCAGAGGAGTGACTCAATCTCTTTTTTTGTTATTATTTTAAATATGTACTGAACACACAGATCAAGAAACAGTTTGAAAGCAATCTCAATTTTATTAATTATTATTTTTTATTATTTTTTGTTTTTTTTCTTATTTTTAGGTTCTGTTGCTTTATTTTATATTTTTATTTTTTGTTATTTTCGTTTTTTATTAGTAATTGTTATTTTAATTTTTAAAAATTAATGAATAAGTCAAACCTCTCTCTTTTTTATATTATTTTTCGTTTTTAAAATAAATCCGTAACTAATCAACTATATTTTATTCTTCTATTATTATTTTTGTTTTGTAAAATGTTTTATTCTAATTAATATTTATCCAGACGAAATAAGGTGTTGACACAAGGCAATCACATGTGCATATGAAGTATATGAGATCAAGCAATCAGAATATACCAGTTGAAGATCTTCAAAAAATGTGTTCCCCTTTCATTAACAACTTTTGTAAATGTTTTATATTTTTTATTTATTTTTTAAAGAGATCAAAGCGAATAAGGGCTGAATCTCATGGTACAATAGTTGCTCTTAAACAATGCAATCACATGTTCATATAAAGTATATGAGATTAAGCAATCGGAACATACCAGTTCAAGATCCTAAAAAAAAAATGTGGTCCCCTTTTCCCTAAATTCGAACCTTCAAATTTTCTACCACCACAAATGCCCAGGATCTTTTTTAGTATCTCTCCAATATTTTTCGTGTGTGTGCCTATTGAGTGTGGATGCCTATTTATACTAGTACTATCCTGTTCACTTTTAATTGGGGTTTGAACCTATTAATTTTTTATTATATCCACTTAATTGCAGTTTTACAAAATTGCTAATCAAATATTAAATGGGAAGAATGAGTCTGGAATACTAAATGGGTAGAGTCATCAAATTGTGGCAGAAATAAATCCCCCGTGCCTAATCAATTATAGCTAAAGACAGGGGATAGCAATCATTGCTCAGAATAATTAGAACGAATGTGGAAAATAAATGGAGAATAATTGAGTATAACAACAAAATGAGTATAACTAACGTAACACATATTTATTATTTATTTAATTTTTATTATTTTATTTTATTCTTTCTTTAATTTATGTTTCTTTAATTATTATTTTTTTAAAAAATTATTATCTCTAAAAAATGAAACATATAAGATGAAAACTGAATTTTCTTTTTTTTATTAATTTTATTAAGAACAACTTGAAAAATAAAAGGAGTCAGCATATAAAACAATCATAACAGTTCAAAAAAAGATAATGCACTAATCATTAGACAATCAATATTTAATTGAAAATCACCAACATTTAATCACCGTTGCAATTAATCAGAATAATAATTATCTCAACTATTCATATTTCTAACCTTTGTATATTTTCAATTTATTCTCAATTGATTTTCGTGTAATTAATGGGCCTTAGAAAAGGCAGGTAGAAAGAGAGAGGCAATGTGACATGGCAACACTTTAATGAGAATGTTATTTTTTTTAACACACTTTTAGTGGACTGATTTTCTTTACTTTTTTTTTTTTTTTTACAAATTTT
>Ga0099824_1010510_pt1 | contig 10867 bp, 7 predicted proteins | sample SiratrowhiteBW_FD_76837 | JGI IMG/M metagenome (GOLD analysis project Ga0099824, IMG submission 76837) | Root nodule microbial communities of legume samples collected from California, USA - Siratro white BW | ecosystem: Host-associated > Plants > Roots > Nodule | place: USA: California... | reverse complement strand
TATATATATATATATATATATATATATATATATATATATATATATATATATATATATATATATATATATATATATATATATCTTAACTACGTTTATTTTGCCTTAATTTAAAATAAAAGAACACATAATTTGCCACTTTTTTGCACACTCTCGGATAAAGATAAGAAAACATGTCACGGGTACTTCAGTTTGAAATCTTCTCCAAATGAAACATTAAAAATTTAGGTAATTGGAAATTCAAACTTTAATCCAAGTTTTAATTTATTTTTTTTAATAATAGTACAGTTGGATAGTATGCGCGACAGAATGGAAACAATTATCAAAGAAAATCCACACCCCTTGTTGCAGACTTTCTTGTTATAATAAATAATACAGGTTTTCTATCTAATTAGCATTAATGACAAACAACTATTTACTGTCTTAATAAAAATCAAACAATAACAGTAATAATAAATTAAAATATTTTTTTAATAATAATAAATACTAGTTTCCCAAACAAAATTCTTTTTTTTTTAAAGGGAGAAAGGCATTTTTATGGGATGTTTAATTTACGTCTTGAATAAATTTTAGGTTTATTTTGACATCGAGAACTTAATAAATTAAAATATTTTAGTTCTCCTTAAAATGAATGATGTGAGCGTTGTTTTCTAAGTTTGTTATCGACTGGTTCTATGCAATACAACTTTTTTCTTACTCTACATTCTTATCTTCTGAAAATTAAACTTTACACAAACCTTTTACATGTAAAGTAGGCGTGATGATAATGTACGTGTAAATTTAATAAGTTGATCCGTTTTAAAGTATAAAAAAAATATATTTATTTCACTCTTTTATTCAATAAGTATTAAATTTATATTTTATCCGTTAAATAAAAGGTATATATGTATTGTATCTCACCAAATATTTATTAAATATTTTTTATAAAAAAATAAAATAAAAATAAAGAAGTCTAATATTATCAAAAAGTTAATTTAAGAGATTATTTTTATTTTCTTTAATAATAGAGAAAAAAGTGTAAACTTATAATGATATACAATTAAATAAATGAAAAAAATTAATAATAAAAAATAAACACGAGGTCTGAGGAGGATGAGAAGACAAATATCTATGTTCCTATTCTTCAACTCCTTTATTAATATTGATATAAGTTCAAACAATATTTAAAAAATATAAATTTATTTGTCATTTATAGTTTGTGTCTTCACAACTTATGTAATATCTATGTATATAAAATAAAATGTTATATATATGTATATATATTATAATAAAGTAATTTATTATGTAAATGTAATAATTATTTTTATTTATTAATTAGAAATATTAATTAATCAATTAAAAAATTAGAAAATATTTATATAATTAAGTGTATTTTTAATATATATATATATATATATATATATATATATATATAACAAAACTTTAAATTATAAAACTTAAAAAATTTAAAAAAATAGAATGAATAAAGACATTTAATTCGTTTTACTATGACGAATGGGCCAACAAATCAAACCATTGGATCAGATTATCAGTTTTACCAACCTTAAAGACAATAAAATAGATAAAATAAAAAACCTTATATATATATATATATATATATTTATATATATTGTTACAAATAAGTGATTCTTCTCACAACGATAGAAAAAATTTATCATTTAATTCTTCTATTTCACATCATTTAATTGAAATAAAATTAAAAGAACCATAATAAGAAAACTTTTAGGTATAAATTAGTTTAAATTTATAAATTAATTCATTAATATATTTAGACTTGATACCCTGTTATGTTATAATATATTTCATATGATATATTATGTGTATGTTTTGTATATCAATTTTATAAACTAGTGTATACATAATATTTTGGGTTATACGTATAATATATTATGTATATACGAATAATTTATTTGTATATTTAAAATAGTTTTTTTGGGTACACATCAAAATTAAATGTCTAAATTATTATCGGTTCGACAAAAGTATATTTCTTATGTTTGTTTGGGGTTAGAGATTTTTTTTTTCATGTCCAAAAATCATAAATTATGGTAATTATCATTATTATAGAGGACTAAACTCTAATTAGTTGATTAAAAATACTGCAAGAAATATTTATACAATGACTTAACAGGTTCTATAAATAAAAAGTATAGCGGTTATGTTTACTACAATTTTAAATTTTTACTATATTAAATGATTAACTAAAAATAACACTATATTTGGTTCAGTAAAACTTTTATTCTAATTTGAAAAAGTTAGATTTATGCCTTATCATATGAATATTTTTTAACAAAATTCGCAAAAGAAAATTATTTCCGCAAACCATTATTTCCTAATAATGTTTAGGCGTTTGATACTGGAATATTTTTTATACCGGAAATCATTGTTCCTGGATATTACGAATCACGGGATTGATGAATTTTGTTTAGTCGGACAAAAATATTACTGGAAATAGTTATAAAAAATTTCTATACAATATCTGAAGACGCACAAAATCACTTTCTAACGTACTTTTATTGAATATCCAAAGTAAAATTTCTTCTTAAAATATCATTCGAACTTTTGGCTTCTTACTTTTAGATTCAAAAACAAAAAAACAAAATTTAAAAGACAAATTCTAGCTCGAATAATTATAATATGTTTTTCTAAATTTTTTTAAATAGACTTTATAAAAAAACTTAATATTAAAATCTCACTTTTTAAATTACAACTTCACTCGTAATTTTAAATGAAGTTTAACTAACAACAAATATAAAAACATGCTAAAACTTATATTGAGAGTAGTCTTGTAATTATAATCATTCATCAGCTTTCTCTTCCATTTCATTTTCTTTTCATTTTTGATCATCTTATTTATCATTTTATCTCCATTTCTTTTATCTTTGTCTAATTTCAACAAAAAAAAAAAACAGAGTAGATGGATATCACAAATTGTGGCTCGGTTATAAGTCATGTCATGCTGAAGAAGATGAGAGAGTGACTCGGACGCGATAGAAGGGCGCGTGAGGAACTAGTACGTACCCTCCACACTTTAGTTCATGCACTGCCCAATCAGATCCCAATGCTGTTTGTTAACAACTGTGAATGTGAGTGTGAGAATAGGACACAAACTTTCCCACTCAGGTCATGCCATCAGAATCATCATCACCCTTAACTTTAGGGTCCCCCTTTGACATTTTCACAATGTCAATGAAAAAGCCAATGAATTTCTCTATTTTATTTTCATAGATAAACAAAAAAGAAAAAAACCAACTAAGCAAGCAAAGCATATCTCTCTAACTCCCCCAACCCCTACAAAATTCCACTTTCACATCTCTTTTCAATCTTTCTAAGTATAAATAATTAATTGCCCAACTCAGTCAGTGCTCCACCAACCCCTCTTCCTTCTTCCTCCCCTCTTTCTCTTCCCATTCACCCCAAAAGTCAGCGCCATCTTTTCTACCCTCTTTTCTCCTTCTCTTATCTTCCTCATAGCCATAACATACCCAGAAGAACTCTCTTTGCCCTGCATAATGGATGAGGACTGGGATCTCTTTGCCATCGTCCGAAGCTGCCAATCACCTACCAATACTTCCACCACAGGATTTCCACAAACCACCACCAATACTACTTCCTCTTCTCTCCTCACTTCCATTGTCAAGGAAGACAGATACGATGCATTTTCCTTTCCCAACACAGTGGAACCCATCACCAATGAGTTTCATGAGCTACACCAATTGTTCTCCCCCTTTAACCCCACCACCACCAACACCACTACCCTTAGTGCTCCTCGCATCAATCCTAATTCCCCTTATTTTGCAGAACAGGAAAGCCAGCAAATTAGTGACCACCTTCGCATTTGGCCTCATCTTCTGCCAGAACCCTCCACTCCCAGTTTCAATAGAATCCCTGACCATCAACAACAGCAACAGAATCAACTACAGCTGCTTCACAAACAGGAATTTCATGCACCCCAGAACAATTCTCCCACAGTTTCACCAAACACACAACCTCAAACACCCAAATCAAGAAAAAGGTATAAACTTTTTTCGTCAATCAAATTTGTTTAATTTGCAAATTCACAGATATAAAAACAATATATTTACATTTACGATTCCCTTTTCTTGTTTTGTAGAAAAAGCCAACAGAAGAAAATGGTGTGCCAGGTAACCGCAGATAACCTCTCAGCAGATTTGTGGGCATGGCGAAAATACGGACAAAAACCAATTAAGGGTTCTCCGTATCCAAGGTATGAACAACACTCATTTACTCATAAATTAAAATTCTCTCTTACCGATTTTCCCACTCAGTTTCTGTTAGTTTCGCGGGAAAATGCTAATACATAGTTACACACATATTCCTAGGAATTACTATAGGTGTAGCAGCTCCAAAGGTTGTATGGCTCGAAAACAAGTTGAACGGAGTAACACTGAAACCGACATGTTCATCGTTACGTACACCGGAGACCACTCGCATCCCCGGCCAACCCACCGGAACTCGCTCGCCGGAAGTACCCGGAGTAAGAATCCGACGATGAATCCGCCGCCGTTACCCGGGTCACTCTCCTTCCAAGCCGCCCCCTTTTCTTCTTCTTCTTCTTCTCCACCACACTCTCCAACGTCGCCGTCGGAAGATCCACCGGAAACCGGCGATGTTGAACCCGAGCCGGACATGGAGACCGACGTGGACGATGACGGTGACATTCGATGACCCCATCGCCGCCTTCTTGTGCCGCAAGTTTTGCATCGAAGTGACGTCGTCTCGGACTCGGGCTCGAAGAACCAAACCGGTTTGGTTCTGACTTCTTGCGAACCGGTTCAGTTGACGTGGTTGCGCCTTTGAATTATTACCTTCATTGGTGACCGTAGTATTATAATTGTGTGTGGATCGTTGGATTCTCATTCTCCAAGCAGTCACACTTGGATCTCTGCACGTAAGATCTGCCACGTGGGTAACCTCAGTCCTAATATCTGCCACGTAATTTTATATTTTTTATACATTAAATTTGATTTCCTTAGTATAAATAATGAAAATGTTTGTTGGTGGTAAAAAGTAAAAATAAATGAGAATAAATTTATAGATTATTAAATTCAACAATGTAAATTGAATAACTTATCTTTCTAATACGCGTGATTTGGTTGAAAGCATCTTATCTTATCTTATATATATATATATTAAGAATGAGAATAAGGAAATAACAAATACGTTATTCAGAAAACAAAACAGATTATTTTTTTGTTTAGGAAGATTGGTGAACAATTCAACCTAGAAATTTCTAAATCATTGTGAACACGGCAAGCATGACGCCAGAGCACATCCAATCTAAAATTGATAAGAAGTTTAATCTCAATTTCTGTTATGTTTTTTTAATCATTGTGATGCTGTGTGTGTAAATAAGATAAATACAAATGTTTCATACCCACCCAAATGAAAGATATGGGTTTCAACTTGATTGTGATATATTCTTGAGACCAATTTCTTTAAACTTTTCTGTTAAGCACGTTTTGATACAGAGATTTTAATATAGCTTGGTTAAACTCAGAATAGGTGGAAAAGAGCATTTGCAGGTGAAGCCTAGGAAGATAGGGAAATGTTGAGAAGAATTGAAGAGGGTTAACGTGATACATCAAATGCTTTTGTTAAATGGTTGTTATATGACGCAATGCATCATGTACCTTAAGTCTAAATATGTTATTTTTTTATCAGTAATATAAGTCTAAATATGTGAGTTGTTATATGATCAAACTAATGTATAATTAATTAAGGGAATTTTGAATAAGAGATGATATGGCTCTCTGACTCAGTCATACTCTCACGTGCACCTTGTTTAGTGTTTTGTTCATATTTTCAACACTGCAAACAAGTGTTCTCACTTTCCCATCTGTGTTGAACTAAGGGAACATGAATCTGCCTCTCTCACAAACACCAGAAAGACTTGAATAAGGATCATAATCTCCTTCACACACGTTGTCATCTAACACTAGAATAGTATTTGGATAATAAACAATACAGAATTGATTAAAATTTATAGAAAACATAAAAAAATTTGTGGAATTTATTTAATGAATCTTTATCTGTTTTAATAATAATTAAGTAAATACAAGTTCTTCATTGCAGTATAAATTGTTACAAAATTACAAGTATTCTCCTAGAAACAATTTTGCTTGAGTTGAGTGGAAACGATAAAACTATTTTTCGAATATTTATTGCAATTGTACAAAAATCTTAAATTTTAGGACTAGTTGTGTCAATTGTTTGCCGATAAATTTGATAACTTTTACTCTAACAATAACAACAAATACGATTCACAATCTTAAATAATATATTTGCATGACTTACAACTAACACATTTGAAGATACATTTTTTTAAGATAAAATAAGAAAAAGTTAATCAATTTCAAATTTTATGTTGAAAGATAAATACTAATAATATACTCTTTACAGTGTCTAACTGACTGGGATCTTTTTGAGGAATTTTAGAAACTTTACGTATCAAAACAACACTTTTGTTTAAAAGATAAAAGAATGAATCTTTCCAAAAGAAATGAAGAAAAAATATATTTTAGACTCAGCCCTCGATTTTATTTCATTCAACAAGTAAAAACGCAGCGAATTAAGTGAATAAAAGGTCAACCCAAATTAAGCAAATCCTAAAAAAGAAGGTAACATGTAAGGATCATCCAGGTAACATGCTTAAAAAAAAAAAGGAAATGTTTCAACACTTTATGATTGACCTCTACATGAACACTGGCCTTCCTTAAAGAAATGGAATCGTTTCCTATCCCTCACAATTATCTCCCTATCAACAAATTGTGTCACAAGCATTATAAAAGAATGACAGTGATTGCAGATAGCAGAATTCTTGTTTATGCGTATTGGAGCCACAGTTGGTACAGTAAGAACACCAAATGCAAGGGCTAATTGCTCTGGGTGGTATAACTTATCTTCATTCTCTTGGTATGGATACCCTCTGTTCTTCATTTCAGTTATAAAATACTCTAGCTTTTCGTTAATCTCAGCTTTATCTATCTTCTCGCTTGCAGAGAAGACATGAACCGTACCTCTTACCTCCATCCAACACTGCCTGGGGCTTCTTCTTAAGCCTCTTTCTCTCATCAGCTTGCGAGTCTTGTCACCGAAATCAGATAGTCTGGCATTGTCATACAAGCTTGCAAGCAGCAAATATACTGCAGGATCACATGGATCAAGCTCAAGACATCTCCTTGCCATATCTTCTCCCAGTGGCACGTTTCCACGTAATTTGCAAGCATTTAATAAGGTCTTATAAATTACAGAATCTGGCATGAAAGGCATTGTTTCAATAGCTCCCAGAGCTTCCTCTAGGCGACCACCTCTACCAAGGAGATCAACTAAACACACATAGTGATCCAACTTTGGTGTTATATCATATGTTTTTTCCATGGAATAGAAATAATCAAGACCCTGATTCAATAAACTACCTTGGCTGCAAGCAAACATCAATGATAAGAATGTGAAAGAATCAGGTTTAACTCCCGCTAACCTCATGTCATCAAAGGCAGAAAGAGCATCGGATATATGACCATTTGATGTCAATCCATATATCAAACCATTCCATGACACCGTATCTGGCTCATTTATATCTTTGAAAACTCTGTATGCATCATGCATGCTACCACACTTACTGTAAAAGTGAACAAGGCTATTAGAAACTGAGTTACATATTTCAAAACCTGATTTGACTGAGTAACAATGTAGCTGCTTTCCAGCTTCCATAGTCCCTAAGCCAGCTGCTGCTGATAAAAAACTTGCCAAGCTAAATTCATCCATCTTAACCTCATCGTTGCACATGTGAGCGATGACTTTTAATGCCATTTCATGATCTCCCCTTTGGTTTAATTTTGCTGCTAAACTTGTGTATGTGATGAGATCTCTATGGCTCATCTTGTGAATAACAGACCATGCTTCATCTGCCATTCCTCCTCCAGCATAAGCATCTACAAGAGCATTCCCTACAACTATGTCCATGTCAGCTTTTGTTTTTATGATATGTCCATGGATTTTCATTGTTTGAATAAGAGATTTAATTTTACTGCAAGCTCCAAGAATAGCAGATAGTGTAAAGGAATTTGGTTGCACTCCAGCTGCTTGCATCTCACCAAACAACTGAAAAGATTTTTCTTCCAAACCATGTTCTGCAAAACCAGCAATCAAAGAAGTCCAAGAGATGACATTTGGTGAGTTTATCTCTCGAAAAGCTTTCACACCATTTGCTGTGGTCTGGGAGCATTTCATGTACATATCTACCAGTGCATTTCCAACGAATATATCATCCTCCAATCCAACCATGATGACCTGTGAATGAAACTGTTCCCCTAGCTCCAATGATAAAATTGAGGAGCTAGCATTCAATAAACTAGCATATGTAAAATTATTTGGTTGAGTCCTAGACAATCCCATATCAAGAAACGCATTAACAGCCTCTCTGATCTGAAAATTTTGAATAAATCCAGAGATTATGGTAGTCCATAAGTACACATCGGATTCAGGTGTCAGATTTGAGACCTTAATTGCATCTTCCATCCGCCTGCATTTTGCATACATATCAACAATGGCTGTCTTCAACACCAGATTCATTTCCACGCAAAATCTGATTAACTGTGCGTGCAGTATTTTCCCACAACCCATTCCCAAACCAATAAAAGAAGACACGCTTAAGAGTTTGACAAATGTGAACCCATTCGGGTAAACTCCCGCTTCAATCATTTTGGCGTAGAGTTGTAGAGCTTCACTCCATTTACCAGTCTCCACCAATGAAGAGATCATGGCTGTCCAAGACACAACATCACCATCCTTCACAAAGGTAAGCAATTTGTGTCGTTCCACAGTGCTATCACACTTTGTGTACAAATCAACCAAAGTGGTACCCAGGACCGGATTCAGCTCCAACCCAAGCTTAACTACAGAGGCATGAATTTGAACCCCAAACTCAAACGCTCCCAAGGCAGAGCACGACCTTAAGGCACTGGACAAGGTGAACTCATTGGGGCTTTGACCAGAACTTAGCATCATTTCAAACAACTCAAGGGCCTCAAAATGATACCTGTTCTTGGTGTGAGCAGATAGAAGAGTAGTCCATGACACAACATCCTTGTGGGGCATTTCGTCAAAGAATTGGCGTGCTGGTCCAACTCCAAAGCATTTGGCATACAAAGACAACAAATTGTTGCTCAAATACAAGTCATGTTGAAGACCCACTTTGATTATTGGGCTATGTACACAAGCTCCCTCTTCCAGGGTCTTTGAGTTGCATAGAGAGAGAACCTGCAAGGATGTTTCCCGTAAGCGGCATGGAAAAAAAGTGTTAGCAACTGTTTTACTACATAACATCATGACCGAACGTTGTAGTGGGGAGATACATTCGTTGTTAGCAACAACTTGTTGCTAGTATATGCTTGGAAGTAGCATAGTTAATAGACAACCTTAACGGAGTTGGAAATAATGTAATCAAATGTCATGAAAGGTGATGGGCTTGTGAGGGAGCTCCCACATCAGGTGGGTAAATAAAAGGAAGCACCTTTCAGGATCAGAGTTATGTATTCTGTTAATTAATTAAAAACAAAATCTGTATTTGTATTTATCATTATTAAATTTTGTTCAACTAATTATACATATGTCTTATATTTTCAATAATTGTAAATTTTATCTTCAAAATATTTTAAATTTATTTTGAATTAAGAAAATACTTTTGCAGATCTGCTTATATACTTGCTAGTTTTCTCACATGATGAAAAAAATAAAATAATAAATACAATTTTTAATATTTAAATTAAAAAATATTTGTATAAGATAAAAATAATTAGAATAAATATAATTTTCCATTAATAAGTACGTTAAGACTAATCATCATCAAATGTATATAATATATAATGTTTACATTATATTTTAAATTCTCTTTATAAGAAATTTTAAATATACTGACATCTTAGTAAGAGAAAGAAAAAAAAAAAAAAAAAAAATATATTTTCACACTTTTGATAGGATTTAAAAAGATTTTAAATTTTTTAAAGAAAAAATTTTAAAAAAAAATAAAATTGAGTAAAAGGAAGAAAAAAAAAAAAAAAAAAAAAATCTTTTCACACTTCTGCTTGGTTTTAGTTAGATTTTTTTTTAAATATCATTTAATTTAATTTTAAGTAACACGTAATTATCACAATTAAAAATAAAAATAATAATAAAAGAATGTAAATAGGTTATATTAGAATTTAAAAATTCTACAAACATGCATATATCAAATACCATATATATATATAGATAAATAGATAGATAGATATAGATATAGATAGATTCTCAATTCATATCTCATGTATAATTTCATAAATACACATTCAAATTATTCATTTAATATATAGCAAAATAAAGTGTTTAATTTTCTATAATTATTTCTAATGTATTATTGACTTTAATATTACAAATATTTAATTCTGGAAGAGATATTGTGGTACATGGTTTAATAAGATTTATGAAGTTCGTATGCAGTGCTTCAAAGAACTTTATGCAATTTCTTTTTTTTCTAAAAAAAAATCATGTTATAATTAGGTATCATTTATTTGCTATCACATAAACAACAACATAAATTTTTTTTGTAAAGAATGTTTACTATAGATATGAGTATTTATACATAGGGAAAATACCTTTTACAATTTTACTGTGGAATTTGAAAACTCATCTTAGGAGTCAAGTGACGAGATTCGTCAATCGTTTACTCGATAAAAGTTTTGTCTAAATCCCTACTTGGATAAATCTTGGTGATCAAAATCTCCAAAATTCATACATTTATAATAATTTTTTAAATACTTTTGAGTCATTTTTTCCATATTTTTAACATTTAGTTTATATATATATATATATA
>Ga0099824_1010505_pt1 | contig 10869 bp, 5 predicted proteins | sample SiratrowhiteBW_FD_76837 | JGI IMG/M metagenome (GOLD analysis project Ga0099824, IMG submission 76837) | Root nodule microbial communities of legume samples collected from California, USA - Siratro white BW | ecosystem: Host-associated > Plants > Roots > Nodule | place: USA: California... | reverse complement strand
TTTTTTTTTTTTTTTTTTTTTTTTTTTTTTTTTTTTTTTTTTTTTTTTTTTTTTTTTTTTTTTTTTTTTTTTTTTTTTTTTTTTTTTTTTTTTTTTTGTCTTTCTCTAATAGTACATCATGTGATGAAAGATGATTACTAAGTCTTGGGATGTCAAAATCCATAGTGATCCCTAACATGAACTCTTTATTTAAAAAAAAATTATTGAATAATTTCTTTTATGTAAAAAGGTTTTTGAAATTTTTCACATTTTGCATAGAATTTTATTAGTATGATTTAACAAAAGTCTATATATAATATTCGTATATAATTCTTGTTTGACTCTTAGACGTGAGACTTAGAAGAATATAAATGAATCATTCAATAATTTATCACTTTATATTTAATTTCTTTTGTTAATTTTGAAATATTTAAAAAAATTCACTATTATAAACACAAAACTTTCATCACTCTTAGCCTCACTATCTTAAATTCATTTCCTCTAACGAAGGATCTAGGTAGATTAATTATATGGGAATAATTTCATTCATCTATTTTTCATTGCATTTTGGATCTAAAGTGTTTCTTGAAACATCTGAGCCATAGTTAATGTACTAGAAATTGTGGTGATTTGCAATTATTGTACCGAATATTCGATTTTTATGTTTGTCTATGTCTAATATAAATTATTTAACAGGTAGTTAAAATCTTTAGTATAGCAACCATCTTACTAAAGACTATCCTATGATAGTTTTGTAGTTGGTTGTTCCAGAATACTATTAAGGATAGAAATGAACTATTTTCTGATAGACATGAAAATTTATTTTTCGCTACCAAAATTTTGAAAGGAAAAAAATAACAAATAAGTTAGGACTTACATTTGTAATCTTGAAATTTTTATTGAATATAAGGAGAAATATGAATGTTTTTTTTATTCATATACAAGTAATTGGTTACTTAAGGGGAAAAGGAAGCTTCATCTAAAATTGGAGACACTACGAAAATTTTGAACTTGGTTCTCCATTCCCGTTCCATGTTGAACCCTATTTCTCATATTGGTTTATATTTTCTAAGTTTCATCGGTATTTTAATGCTATTAAAGCGGACACCAATTTAAAGAATCAAAGTGCTTTTCCTTATTGCGAATGAATCTAAGATTTGTTGGTTTGCATTATTACAAGAGAGAAGTGAAGAACGATAATAACTTTTTCAGTTTATATAAATGATTCTTTGAACTTTTTCTATATATCTACTTTAAAAGTAATATAATGACTTGGATACAAAAAGATAAGTTATTAAAGAACCCATTTAAACCTTATGACAATCACATTGAAATATGAAAAAAAAAAAACTAAAAACTAAAAACTATAAAATTATTATTTGATAAAAAAGTTCACGGTTATCTAATGTTGAAATGATTTACTCGTATTATAAGCTCCAAAACTACACTAATCTTAGTAACATTTTTTGTAATTTAAATTTGAAATAAATAAATATAGGTTTGGATGTAAAGACAAATATCGTTCTCTTCTTATTCTTAAATTTTAAATTTTATTTTAACGAAATTTTGAACCAAATTAAGGAAAATATTTATTATAGTAATTTTTTTTAACGAGTGATCATTATTAACAAAATAAATATTATGACTGCATATATGAAGTATTCAACTCCAGTTTTTAACTCCAATAAAACTTATATAATTATTCGATACATAAAATCATATTATTTAAAAGAAAAATAAACACTTCATATAAATATTAATATATTTTATTTTTAGTATAATTAAAAAATAAATAAATAATTTAATATAAAAACTTTAATTCTATTAGTTTTTTTTTAATTCTATTAATAGTTGAATAATTAAATACATGTTTAATCTTTAATAATTATTTATTAAAAGAAAAATTAAAATTAATGTATAATCAATTTTAAAAGGAGTCGTTTACTTTTAATTATTTACTTTATAATTTTAAAATCTTTACTAATTTCTTTCGAATTTAATTATATTTTTTAAAGTTTTCTTAATTCACACATGTGACAATAAATAAAGATCAAACCAAATTTAATATTTTAATTACCTTAATTATTAATAAAATTTAAAATTGATGAAATTAAAATTTTCGTACTAATTTTTTTATTATACTAAAATAAAATATCTCAATATTTATTATATTGGATCAAATATTTATTTTTTCTTTAAAAAAATTTATTTTTAAAGTTAATTATTATAAATATAATACTTAAATGTAATCTTTAGAAGAAAAGAGAACGAACTATATATATTCTTTTTATAGAAAGTTTGACTATGCATGTATTTTAAATGGTTTTTTACTCAACCAAATATAAAATACAATTATACGGGTTCTCTGAACATAATATTAAACTTTATAACTATTACTTTGTCTTTTGAATTTTATTTTTGAATATTCTATGAGCTGAATGAAAAAAGTAGAAGATACAACTAGGAAGGTGAATGTAGGAGGCAAATATAAAAACTTTGCATAATAAATGTGACAATGACACTGATTTAACAACAGAACCGACGTGTGTGCTGACATTGTTTTTTGTTTATTTGAAATTTCCTGTTCAGACGAGACATGGTTCTTTCTTCTTGTTCAGACGTGCATAAGTTAACAGCTTCCATCACATGCTAGGATCTCCTACGTTGGAACTAAAATGATGAAACTTCCATTCAATACGCCAATACAATAAATGCTCCACCGTGATTAATTCCTAATTGGGTATGCACAAAAAATACTATATAGTGCAGGAGTTGATATCATTTTTCTTTAATACAATTTTTAAGGATATCTTTTAAAATAAAATACAAATTTTATTAATAAAACTTTAATGAAGTATATAGTAAATTTTAAAAAGGATAAATATTTCAAAATAATTGATCTAATAATATTATATTAACGAATTTGAGGAGGATTTTAACCTATTTTACTCCTTTCTTATTAATATTTCAAAATAATTGATCTAATAATATTATGTTAACGAATTTGAGGAGGATTTTAACCTATTTTACTCCTTTCTTATTAATATTTCTAAATGAGGGTTGTTTAAAATTAAAATATTAATTTTAATATGTGAAAAAGGATGTTAATGTTGGAAAGGAAATTTTGAATTAGTTAAAAAATTGTATTGGAAGATTTTTGTAATTCATCATATTAGGCACTTGGGTTGTTTAATAGTTCTTTTTTTTTTTTTTAAGTTGTAAAACTTTTCTAAAACTTTTTACGGGTAATAAGATAAGGAATTTAAGTAAAAGAAAGAAATAATGAATTATTACTTTTTATATTGACGTTAATTTAATTATAACAATTAGGGAATTGAGAAAACATGTTAAAAATATTAAAGAAATTATTGAATTGTCTTAAAATGTTTGAAATCGTTTCGTCTAATGAATGTAAAACGAATAGGTGAACTGCAAAAGCTTTTATTAAGAAATTGTATATTAGGAAACGTGTCATAAACAACTTAAATTTTGACAAACAAAATGTCTAAAAATATTTTTTAAAACTTGTTTTCGTGAATCTCTCATTATAAGATTAGTTACAATTATATAAGACGCAATCTAAAGAGATAAGAAAAAGAAGGATTTACATTATGTTTTTATACATTTCATGTTCTAAAGAATATTATGTGTCTTCGCTAGAAGCAGTTATATTCCAAAAAATACTCACTTTAGCCAAGAGTGACCGCATTATAGAGAATACTCTGTTTTAGCAAGGAGTGACTGCATTCCAGAAAATACTTAGTGTTTTTAGCTAGGAGTGTCTGCGATTCTAATAAAACTCATTTTTAGCTAGTAGTTAAGGTATAAACAATATTCATTTGTATCTTGCAACAATGGTCTACCTAGTGAAACTCAATCAATTGATTAAGAACAACAAACTGGTATAAAAACATAATGTAAATCCTTCTTATCCCTTATCTCTTTAAATTACATCTTACTTAATTATAACTAATCTTAGAAGGAGAAATTTGTGAAAATAATTATTGAAAGGTGTTTTAAATAGTTTGTCTATCAAACTTGAAGTTTGGTCTAATGTTCTCATCAGATGCAATCTCTTAAGTAAAGTATTTGACAATGCTCTATCAAGTGAAACCATCATCTGATTGCCCATCATGAGACGATATCCTGTAAAAGTTTCAAAAAGTTTAAAAACACACAATTCAACCTTCCATTCTTATGTTGTTTTTAACAACTCTTTTTGACTTGGTCAAAAGCTGAATATAGTTTATTACGACAGACAACCAATATTAATCCTTATGCATAGCTTTTCTCCTTTATCTCCTTTACTTTGTATGTTATTATCATCTGTACTAACCCAAAATGGAGAGTTATTGTTAGAATACGAACTTAAATGTTTTTTTAATAATTTCTTCTAACTAATGCCTTAAATTTGTACTTGTAATGATGATCAAATGTAGAAACCAAGATCTGATCACTTAAGAATCATTTATCAGGTAACTAAAATAAGTTGTTAATTTGTATTTGTCTTAATCTCTTCAACATAGAAGTTGAGTTCAAAATAAGTTTTTCAAAATATCTTCATCTGACAAATTCTTGTTGAGATTGTATCATTTGTATTAAATCAAATGGAATATGTTGAAAATCTCTTACGAAAATACACTTTATATGTTAGTTTGTTGATTGCATATGAAATGATACATCAGATGAAAGAGGTTATAGTATGTGTGTGTGATAGACAAAACTATCGTTTGAATACTATAATACAAATGATATTTGCGAAACGTTTTTAAATTCAATTAAATCACAATTTAGCAATCCCTTCTTATGTTTTTTTTTTTTACACATTTCTTTACCTAGATATTTGAAGATTAAATTATTATTACTTGTAACACCTTTTATATATGTTTCTTAACTTGCATTCACTTATTCTTTTCTATTGAAAGTGCAAGCGTCCCACACCCGTATTTATAGCAAGATTTGTCATGATTGCATTTCTTTCAATTTGAACTCCGATTTCATAATTTGGTTTCAAATGAAATGCTATTTTTGTTGGATAGTTTGTAAGAGATATACACATGATGAAAGGATAAGTCTTCAAGGGTAAATTGTACAAACATAATTCTTTAATCCAAGTAATTATACTTAAAAGGTTGCTAATGGAGGAAGAGAAAAAAAAATCTAATTGAGCTTGTCCTTTATAATTAAACTTGTCATGTCATGAATAATAACTAAAGGTAAAAAGAATCTTCTTACTTTGTCTTTATATAGGGTTGAATGAAATTTGTGAGAGAAAAGGACTCAAGTTCATGGGTTTACAATACACAATTTTTCTATTTAATATGTTGAAGTTTTAGACGATTTTATACAAATTCAGTTGTTCTAAAACTCTATGTAACTTATGTCAATACTTAGACGAACTAATCTTTTAAAAATATGCTTTACTCACATGAACATTCTAGTATATGTTTTATGAAAGATTTAGCTCATAAGACATAATTTGTCTGATCACGTTACAAAGTTTTCCAATTCGTCGAACAAAGACTTGAGTTTGTTTGTCCTTTGAAGCATGTCAGACAAAACATCTCAGACAAAGTCTTTTGTATCGTTTGACATATATTATTTGTGTTACTTAAATCAAAATATGTATAATAAAATATTTAAATCATCTAATAATAATGTGATTTAAAACATTCTATTAGAAAAGTATTGTATTATAAATTTTTGATGTTATATTAAGCATGATTACATAATGTCTTTCCATGCTCATTTTACAAAGTTCTCTAGGCTATACAATAATAATATCTTATTTGTAAGGTTTCACACTTAAATGTTTATCCAGAAAATAACTTCACAAACATGTGATGATTGACAATATAAACACCTTCTTTACAAGTCGTGTGGAAGACGATGTCCTTTAAACACTAGAATCTTTTAGAATGAAGGAATGATAGTGTATGTATATAATAGTTTTTATTTCAGTTGTTCGTCATTCTTTCATCAAAATTTCAAGTGAATGACAAGTTTCTATTTATAGATTTGTTATTGCTTGACGCTTTTGCGTTGCTTAGAGTTTTTTAGTATGGATGTTTGACTTTAGGTTGATAATTCATTGCAATACTTATTTTGGTGAGGAAAAAGGATATGTTTTATTTGAACAATTATGTTGATCATATTGATTGTACTAAAATGAACATACATCATTTAGAGATAGGTTGTGTATGTGTGAAGATCTTTGAAGTGTGTGATGTCTCTTATTCAAACTAGTAGACAATTCTTTTAGAGAACCAATATTCTATTGGAGTTGACTTACAAGATCAAGATAGTCTAATTCTTCATTTGTCTACTTTTTCTTTCGTGAGTTGTCTAGCACTACTATATAAGACTTCATATGCCTATATGCAAATCATTTAGTTTTCAGTCATTTAACAATTTTTATTTTTCATAACATATAAAATATACATTGCATCTATTTTTTTAATTTAAAACACATTAAATTTATTTATACTTGACAAAGTAGTTAAGCATAGGAAAATTTGATATTATTTATTATTATCACATAATTTATTATCATATATATATATATATATATATATATATATATATATATATCATCAAAGATGCTTTAAGAATTCATTTCAATATTTCTAAACGTTCTATTTTAAAATAAATAATATCTCATGCATGAGTAAGAACTTTTTATCTTAACAAGACTTAAAGATATGAACAATTTCCATATAAATGCTGACTTGCTATATACATTACATGTTCTGTATTTAATGTAGTGATAAATATTATGGTAGGGGAGAGCATCGAGTAGTTGACTATATCATTGCTATATATGTTTAGTGTTTGACTATTCTCGAAAATAATGTGATGAAATTTTGAGAGTTTAAGTTGGAGAACAAACTTGGAAATTGAGGCTCTGCGTTAGGGTGGTTGGACATCAATGCATGTGCTTGATATTTGTTTATTTAACTAACTTAATTGGTTTGCCTCAATTATTTAGTTAGTTTAGTTTGGGGGGCCATACACGTATCTTGCATGCCACAAAGAAATAAAAAATATTGCATACGTATCGCTCTGATACAAACCACTTCCTGATCAAGTTGGGTTGGCCCAAATCACTTCACATGTTGGGCCTCAAGCCCGTGTGTACACTCCATTGCTTGTCTTAAACTAAAAGGAAAATATGAATTTCCATTTATCCTATCTATTTAGGAGAGAATAATTTTATTGATTGCAAATAGATGGACAACTAGGAAGGTGAATACAAACATTTTGCATTACTGCCATTCATTTTATTGCCTAATATTCCCACTCTTAACAATCACATACTTGATATTTCTTTGAGCCATTATGCATAACAAACCAAATAAGTGTGGGAAGTCAAAGCAATCTTGTTCTAGACCCCCACCCACCAAAAATAAATATTAAATTATAGTTAAAGGTTTAATAATTAAAATTAAGTATAATAAAGGTTTAGTTAAAGACATTAGTACATAATAAATTAGCACATGATTGAATAATTTAGTGAAAACTAGTTTAGACTGAGTTCAAGAGGAGGGTAAATTGAACTTTCAAAAATTTTTGCAAAAGATGAAAAGTATTAAAGTGTAGAATGAAAACTCTTTATTGAAACAACCAAAAGTATAATTTTGAAGTGCACGTCAAAAAGTCAATTAATTGAAAATCAAGAACAGTCAATTGAAAATAGCAATTAATTGAAATTAGTGCGCAATCCAGCTCGGTCGAGAAATATTTAATTGAAATCCATAAATAATTAATTGAATCGTGTGCACAGAATAACAAACAACAAATAACAGTTTACTGAAACGTAGAAGCAATCAATTGAACAGTGAACACTGTGTAGCTCTGCTCAGAAACAATCAATTAAAGAATCGCTCTAAGTACAAAACAATACAAATTCAATTAATTGAAATAGAAATAACAATTGATTAAAGAATTGGTCGTACTTCATGTGGTAGGCCTTGTCTCTCAAATGGTCCTCCATTATACCTTCTCTCTTAAAAACGATCTATCCTTAGATCTTCTTCATTAAGTCCTATATATTGAGTTAGATCACAAATATTAGATATAGGACTGACTCCATAATCCTCTAGGAGTTCTAACATGTATGCATTATCATTAATCTTATAGAGGACTTTGAATGGATCATCTCATCTAGGACATAGTTTGTATTTTCTTAAAGAAATAAATGTATCCCTTTACAAATGGATTTTCTCCCTTTGTTGCTATATCCAACATGTTTTTAAGTTTGCTTTTCAATTTGTTCTTTAATCTTCTCATGAAACCTTTTAACAAACTCCGTTCTAGATATTCCTTCTTTATGAAATAAGGAAGAAATATCAAGACATGGTAGAATGTCAAGAGGAGTGAGAGGATTAAATCCATAGACAATCTCAAAAGGAGAAATATTAGTAGTTAGATGAACTACTCAGTTATATGCAAATTCTACATGAGGAAGATGTTCATCTGAAGACTTTTTGTTGTCTTTTATAAAAACCCTTAAAAGAGTATATATAGATTTGTTTACTACTTCAGTTTTCCTATCGATCTGTGAATGACATGTAGTAGAAAACACAAGTTTAGTGCCCAGCCTATCCCACAAAGTTTTCCAAAAGTGGCTAAGAAACTTAACATCTCTATCAGACATTATAGTGCGGGCTAGACCATGTAGTCTTACAACTTCTTTAAAGAAAAGTCGGGAAATGTGACTAGTGTAATCTACTTTGTGGTAGGGAATGAAGTGAGCCATCTTACTACTACAAAAGTAGAATCATAACCCCTTTGAGTCTTGGGAAGCCTTAAGATAATATCCATGTTAATGTTTTCCAAGGGCTTTTGATATGTGGGGAGTGTAGAGTCCATGAGGCATTAATTTAGATTAGGCTTGGAGACAAACTAAACATTTACGACAATACTTTGGACATCAACTCTCATATGGGGCGAATAAAATGTACTTCTTAGCATGCTTAGGGTTTTATCTACCCTAAAATGGCCCATGGGACCCCTCCTTCATGGCTTTCTTATAAAAGAGGCTTTCTGATAGATCCTTGGGATATACAGAGCTTTCCTTTATTAAAAAGATACCAATTGGATAAGTAGAATCTGTCATAAGACTTCTTGAGACAAGATGCAAAACTACAATCATTCTCATAAATCTTCTTTATGTCATTAAAACTAAGAATTTGAACATCATGTGAAACTAGTAGTGTATGTCTTCAAGATAAAGCATCAACAACCACATTTCTTTTTCCCAATTTGTGTTTGACAACATAAGGAAATTGCTCCAAATATTCAACCCACTTTTCATGCCTTTTATTTAATTTACCCTGCCCCCTTATTTACTTTAGTAACTCAGGATCAGTATGGATGAAAAATTCTTTAGTCATTAAGTAATGTTTCCATGTTTGGAGAGCACGAATAAGAGCTTAAAGTTATTTTTTATGGGTGGGATGATTCAAAGTGTCTCCATTAAGTTTCTCACTAAAATATGCCACAGGGTGTCCATCTTGAAGTAACACGACACTTATGCTAACCCTAGAGGCATCTCTACTTCAAAAGTTTTAGCAAACTCTGGAAGAACTAGAACAGGTGCATGGATTAATTTACATTTTAAGTTTCAAATGCTTTTTCTCATTTATCACCAAGACAAAAGTCATGTCCTTCTTAACGAGTTCATTAAGAAGAGATGTTATCATAGAGAAGTACTAAACAATTTTTTTGTAAAAACTGGCCAAGTCTTGAAAGCTCATGACTTCTCCTACGGTCTTAGGGTTGGACCATTCTTTGATGACCTTTTATTTCTGAGGATTTGCGTGAACCTCATCTCCTCCAACCATGAATTCCAAAAATATAATGTCTTATCTACAAAAGGTTCATTTCTCAAGGTTGGCAAAGAGGTGATTCCTCCCGAGGATAGACAAGACTTGTTTGAGATGACCAATCTAATCATTAAGATTTTGACTATATATTGAAATATCATAAAAAAAAAAGAACGATAAAATACCATATGCAATCCCTAAGTACATGATCCATTAGTCTCATAAAAGTGCTAGGGGTGTTGGTCAAACCAAAAGGCATAATAACTAACGACTCATACAATTAAATTTGGTCTTAAAAATGATTTTCCACTCATCTCCTTCTTTAATTATAATTTGATGATAATGAGTTTTAAGATCAATTTTAGAAAATATGTTTGTCCCATGCAATTCATTCAGCATATTGTCTAACCTAGGGATTGAGTGTCTATATTTTACAGTGATATTGTTCATGGCTCGATAATTTGTACACATTCTCGAAGACCCGTCTTTCTTAGGGACCAACAACCTAGAAAGTACACAAGGGTTGTGACTCTTCTGAACCCAACCCTTTTTCACCAGACCATCAACTTATTTCTCAATTTCTTTTATTTCCTCAGGATTCATTTTGTAAATAGACATATTGGGTAGGCTAGCACTAGGAACTAAGTCAATATGATGCTCTATTCCCCTTAAGGTGCCAAACCACTTAATACCTCTTTATGTCGCAACCGGGATCACGATGGGGCGGCTGTCCAAAAATAATTTATTTTTTTGAAAAATAATGGAGTCACCACCATAATTTATTAAAGGAAAAACTATGGAAAACCAAAAAAGGTCAGATAAGGCAAGTTTGCAAAACCGGATGTAGAGTTCGGGAGTCGGTTACGTGTGGGAAAGGTACTAGCACCTCACAACGCCCGCCCTAAGGCGGTACCTCTAATTAAACAAGTAAAATAAAAGAGTGATTTTTAGAAATATTTATTTTTCCCAAAAAACAGAAATAGAATGCAAATAACAACAAACAAAAATATATATTTTTTTGAATAGGGGAGCCCGACAAGGATTTGACCTCGCTCTTACGTAT